>ERZ724527.128-NODE-128-length-36996-cov-32.742969_pt1 | contig 36996 bp, 51 predicted proteins | sample MGYA00376060_ERZ724527 | MGnify/ENA primary metagenome ERZ724527 (study PRJEB28724, sample SAMN07190886) | activated sludge metagenome | isolation source: activated sludge of sewage treatment plant in Hong Hong | place: USA: Christiansburg, Virginia | collected...
GGCTGCGAGGCGGTTGGTTGACTGATGATGGTAAAGCGCTGCTCACATCTAACGCCAAAGGTTAGCGGACTGAGCGCAGCGAAGGTCCGCTGCACCGTGGAGTTAGAAGGCTGGTTGAGAAAGGGAAATAGCATGAGCGAAAGACAATGGAGTTTGGCGGACAGGTTTGTTTTCGTGGCGAACGAAATAGCCCGTATGAACGACGACGTGGACAACGAAAACCCGCACCGCTACCCGCTGCGGAAAATGAAGCAGACGGCAGAAAAGATTTTGTTTGAGGCGATGACGACGGCGAACGAGATTTGCGACACGGCCCGCGTGTTGAAACAGGAGCTGCATGCGATGGATGCGAGGAATCAACTATGACGCCTTCTAACGCAAATTAGCCATCAAACCCGCCACCTATCCAACAATTAAGCCGACAAACACGGCGCCATACCAACCACCACATGAAACGAATCACACGCCGCCAGGCAAAATCCTGGCTCTCCCCGATGCGCCGCGCCCTGCACCAGATCGCCGAGACCGGCGAAGCCGACACCGTGCAAGGCTACGCCGTCACCAGGCTGCACGGCGGCGACGACTACGCCCGCCTCGACTTCTGCATCGCCGGTTTTCGATCCCTGATGGACCGCCTGTGGCCAGAACTCGACTGCACCCCGCTCATCAAGCTGGAAAAGCGCTTCGCCGCCGGCGTGCTGATCGAGCGCGACGACCTGGTCGCCGCTTTCCGGCTGCTGAACGATGTCGAAAAACGCCTGATGAAGCGCACCGTCCGTGAAGTAAAAGCCGCCGTGCTCGCCGAGCAGATCGTGATCGAGCTGGAACAGGCTGGGATCAAGGCTGCTGCCTGACATCATGGTCCGCTATAAAACCGTCCGCCAGTTCGAAGCCGAATCGGGCTACACTTCCGCCGCGATACGCACGAAAATACAGCGCGGCGTGTGGCTTGAAGGACGTGTTTGGCGGCGGGCGCCAGACGGCACCATCCTGATCGACATCGAGGGATATAACGAATGGGTGGAAAACGGGAACGGACTGGCGTCGTCGCCGCGTCCGACAGCTCGATCCAGATCAGCTTCACCTACAAAGGCATCAACTGCCGCGAGCGCCTCAAGCTACAGCCCAGCCCCGCTAACCTGAAGCGGGCAGAGCAGCACCGGGCGGCGATCCTGCACGCCATCGCGCAAGGCACGTTCGACTATGCGGTCACTTTCCCGCACTCAAAGAACCGTTTCAAGTTCGCCGAAACCAAAGGCGCAGGCTACAAGCTCGAGGTCCACCTCGAATCCTGGCTCGCCCGCGCCGAAAAGCATGTCAAGGCCAGCACCTTCGACGACTATCGCAAGATCGTCTTCAATACGCTGATCCCCGTCATCGGCAGCAAGCACCTGGACGAACTCAAGCGCGCCGACATCCGCGAACTCTGCGACCAGCTGCCAGACGCCACCAACAAGCGCCTCGCCAACATTCAGAGTGTGCTGCGCACCGCCCTGCAGGCCGCGCTGGACGACGACCTGATCGATGCCAATCCGCTATACGGCTGGACATACAAACGCAACGAAGCGCCGAAGCCTGACGACGACGTAGACCCGTTCAGCCAGGCCGAGCAGCTCGCCATCTTCGAAGCCTGCCGCGAACCGGCACATGCCAACCTGTTCCGCTTCGCCTTCTGGACAGGCCTGCGTACCAGCGAGCTGGTCGCCCTGCGCTGGGGCGACATCGACTGGCTACGCGGCACCGTGAGAGTATCGCGCGGTCGAACGACCGCAGCCAAGGAAGCCGAGCTGCCGAAGACGCGGCGCAGCGTGCGCGATGTCAAACTGCTCGCACCAGGGCTCGCCGCGCTCGAAGCGCAGAAGGCGCTGACCTTGCTGGCCGACAAGGAAATATTCCTGAATCCGCACACCGGCAACCCATGGGGCGGCGACCACACCATCCGCACCGCCTGGACCGGCATCCTGAAGCGCGCCGGGGTGCGTTACCGCCGGCCCTACCAGACCCGCCACACCTTTGCCAGCATGATGCTGACGGCCGGCGAATCACCGATATGGATCGCCGCCCAGATGGGCCACGCAGACACCGGGATGATCTATCGCAAATACGGCCGCTGGATCACCGACGCCGCCCCGCAAGCCGGCACCAAGGCCGTCGAAATGTTCGCAGGAAAAAGCTGCGATAAAGCTGCGATAGCTAGCTGAATACAGCTGTATTTTTAAGCCACAAATCACGCTAAGTCATTGATTTTATGGCGGAGAGGGCGGGATTCGAACCCGCGCCTGTCGTTTATTCATGCGGGTTTTGCGGCTATGCTGCGATATTCTTGCGATACGCGGCCCAAAGATGGCGCCGCCAGCTGCCGCTGGTGGCGATCATGCCGAGGTGGCGCAGCGAGTTGCTTTGGTGGCCCATGCCATCATCGAATCACAAAAATCGACCACCAGACGCGCCAGGCGTTGTATTGCATGGCGGCAGCCGCACCGATCAGGTGGCGCGAAATATGCACCAGACGCAGCAGCGGCGGATGCTCCGCTTCCCATTGTTTCAGATTGACGATTTCAGCGGTCATCGCGGCGACACCACTGCTCGACGATGCCGGCGACCATCACTGCCGCTAAAAACAGCGCTCCGAACAGGAAGAAGCCGAGCAACACCCATCCGACCGCATCGCTCACTGCTGCTGCGTCGATGTGCAGGTAGCTCATTTGCGACCATTCCCGTTCTGCCCGTTCATTCCGCTCTGCCCGTGGATCGCCGAGATAGACGCTTCTGTTCTGGCCTGGCGATCGTAGATCACCCGAAGTTCTGCAGCCTGGTCGCGCATGTAGGTACGCATCTCAGCGCGAAATTCTCCTTGCTCGCGGGCGTACTGCTTCAGCTCGACGGCGGTGCGTTCGGCCGTCAGGTATGCCCCGCCAAATGCGGACAGAATGCCAACCACAACCGCCGTCCCGATCGTCTGTGTATTCAGTACCTGCGGTGCAGTCATTCCGAACATCACGAACTGGTAGATTGATTCGCGGATGTTGTTGTTGAGCTTCGTGAGCCTGGGCATGTGTTCCATCATCTGATCAATCATGTCCATTCCGTTTCTTGTTTTTTGGAAAGTAGTGGTCGGCCAGCGCCTGCTCTTTCGTCGCCCATCGCCTGACCGCAATGATCCGGTAGTGCGTTACGACGTAATGGCCGCTGAATATCAACCCCAGATCGTCCGCACTCCACAGACGGTTCTTCGGTGGCCGGTACTCGATCGAGCGAAACTTGCGGATTCCGAGGCGTTCCGTATGGCCAAAATGCGGAATCAGCCCAAGGAACGAATGTGACCGGCGCACCCAGATGTACGTCTTCCCATGTGCGCTCAACCAGAGCCACATGGCGACTACCCAGCAATTGAGGTGCGCCGTCATTCATCATTCGACCTTGCGCACCGCCGCGCTGATGTGCCCGACGGCTTCAAGGACATGCACCCTGGTTGCCGCAAGTTCAAACATGGGACGCTTCAGGAAGCGATCTGCGAACTCGGACTCTTCGATGCTGTCCGGAATATCCTGAACGTCTTGCCGCTCGGCATCGAGGATGTCGGTCAGACGCCCGAGGACGCTTTCAAGTTCTGCGGCGATCTGCTCCAAGCCGGCTCTGCGAATCTCATTCATAGTGAATCCCCTTGGGTTCGTTCGATGAAGCTCTGAAGGAAGTTCGCGGTTACGGTTGTCTCGGCGCAGTCCGCTGCAACTCTTTCGGGAGCAGGTATTGGGTCGGAACTGGCTTGAGCATGTCCGGATGGATCCGGGGTGGGCGCGGACACTCCACCGCCACCGGCACTTCGACGGGACTCTGCGTCGCGCAGCCGCTTAGAATAGTCAGCACGAACAACGCCAATAGCTGCTGCCCAACCCTCAGAAGTTTCCGTAGTGATTCGCACATACTCAGCCTCCTTGGCTTTGGCTTGTTCCTTGGCGATCCGGCCCATCGCATCGATCTGTGCAATGGACGCCTTATGTTCGGCAGCGCACTTAAGCGCAATCGCTTCCTGCTTGTCGGCCTTGCTGTCGGCAAACTGCCAGAAGGTCGCCAGCACCACGTTGCAGAAAAGCGAGGCGATAAGCAGATACATGGGGATGGGGTTCAGGCCAAACATAGAGCCATCTCCTTGGCGCGGCGCTTCGTCAATCCCGGAAGCGGAACAAGCACGCCAGCAACTCGGGCCTTATTCCACCTCGGCAATTCGTTGCAAGCCTCAATATATTTGCCCGACGCGAGATAGCGCGAAGCAGTGCTGTCGCACGCGACTTTCGGGCCAAGATTGAACGCAGCATCCGCGAAAGCAGCATGGATTTGAACCGGGAGTCCCGGATGACACGCCTCGACCTGCGCAACGGCTTTGGCCATGTCTTCAGTGAGTAGCGCCTTGCACTCGTCGAGCGAGTACGTTTTTCCCGTAACCACATTACCTGTATGTCCGTAGCAAACCGTGAGGATCCCCGGAGGGTCGTAATACGCGAACTGACGCAATCCCTCTGCCGGGATGGCAATGGCAGTGGCAAGTGCGGCGACCGCAGCGATCCGGTTATTGCGCGGAGTCATTGCACGTCACCGTCCAAGGCGGAGTTCCGATGTGGGGAGGAACCGGGCCGTAGAGGCCGGGCGGACCATAGACAATGCCGGGGCGCTCTAACACATGAACCCTTGCCGCAAGCAAAGAAACAGCCAGTTGCAGTTCGGCCACTTCCTTCATCAACTTTTCGATGCGCTCATTCTTGGTCATCTTTGGCCTCGTTCTGCGCAAGGATGCGGGCAACCAATGCTAGCGCCGTGATGACGCCTACCACCGCCGCATACAACCCGGCCGGGAACTGCTTGGCTATCGAATCGCCGGCAATTGCCGCGACTGACTCCAGACCTGACAGGACGGCCGCAAGCGCCATGAAGCGAACGCTCCATGCTTTCTTGACGACGAGTTTCCAGTCAGGAAGCAGGGCCATGTACAGCCGTTCCATAGTATGGGTTGGTGCTCCGAGTATCCAAAAGCAGCAGAACGGCTGCCTGTGAGCTGATTTCAGCCGTTGGTCATACCCAGCAAACAGCCGCGGCGTCAGTCACCAGTACCCCGCTCAGTGGGTGCACTGTAGCGCAGGAAATTCCCGCATCAGTCGATCTACCCGGGGACACTGCAGCCGATATTGGACCCGCCACAAAGAAGGCGACACTGTCATCGTTGCCTGAAGCGCCCAGCCCATAGGCGCGATTCGCCAAGCGATAAGCAATAACCGGATTACCCCCGAAACCGAACTCTGCCTTTCCGGTATACGGGGTCTGCTCGACATGGCCGCCGATAGTCACCGGGGTGACGACATTGCTTGGACCTACAAACCAACCCCCGTACACGACAGTTGGCCCAGGGCCTTCAAACAACCAGTCCTCGTAGCTTGACTCGACCGGCGTGTTGGTATCGTTCCCGTTGATGGTTATCCGGTAATAGCCGTCGACTTCGATCGTCCGGTGATACGGCGCAAACCATCTGTATCCGAGCCCGACCACAAGTTGTGTCCCGTCTTCAAACAGGCGGCCAGTATCGACCGTCGTCACGACAAGCACCTCCAGGTACTTGACCATCTTGACCAGCCCGAATGTGTCGTCGTGCAGCGTCGCGCCAATCACGTCTTCTCTGCGTAAAAAGTAGTGGTCGCGCGCGGGCGGTTGGTAGCAGAACGATGTTGCGCCCGGCGGATAGTAGCCCACCGGGTTCCCGAGGTTGTCTGAACCAAATGGCCCGTAGATATCGCTGCCGTCCCTCGTCCACCAGTTGCGACGGTCAATATCCGGGTCGCCAGGTACGTCCCCGCTTGTATCGTCGACCAGGGGAGAAGGCGTCATGTCGGCCGCCGTGATCGTCAGCGCGTCAGCGGTTCCTGAAAGTGTAAGCAACCAGACCTGGCTTATCTCGCGCCAACCGTGAGCGCCGCTCACATAGAACACGATGGCCACCTGGCGGCCGGTGCTGTCGATATCGTCGATGCTCATCAGCTTTCCGCTTGGCCAGGTGAAACTGGTCGACGCCGAATGCGTTACATGCGGCGAGTCGAACAGGCCAAAACGATCCATGGTAATGGTCATCGTGCCACCCGAGCCGGACAACACGGCGCGCCACGGCACATTGTCGGCATCAATCAGAATCCATGCCGCCTCACCCATCGCACGCCCATAGAGGCAGTGGTTCTTGCCGTTGATCAGCCCGTAGTTCAACCAGGTCATGCCGGCAGCCGCATCGGCGGTCGATGTCGTCACTGCCGGCTGGCCCGGAATCTTGATGGCGAAGCTGCTGCCGTCCGTCGGCGCGTCGCCGGGTAGCGCCCGCGTCGTGCTGTTTGGCAGCTCGACGACCGCGCCACGATAAAGCCCGTGCCACGGATCGCCGAAGTACAGCACCTCGTCGAGATCGAAGCGCGCGCCAGGCGTCATGCCGGCGCCTTGAACTCGATTACCACGTCATGGTGAAGCGAATCCTTGAACTTTATGCTTTTGACCGGCTTGATCTTCAGCGTGAACAGCCCGTCTGAACTGGTGATCGTCGTATCACCATGAAAGGTACGGTCGGCGTAGCCCGTTTCGACCAGTGGCGAGGCGATCCCCCCGCCGTTTCCGCCGGCAGCGACGAACTGGAGCGGCGCGCTGGCTACCGAGCGGCCAGTTGCGCCGCGGGCGTTCATGGCATCCTGAACGGATGGCCTGTTATTTGCCTGTTCGGTCAGTGCGCGCAGTGCCTCGGTCAGATCCTTGCTGCTCATGCCGTGTATTCCTTCAAGGCATTGGTCGTCAGCCCAAGGTCGACATGCACGCCGCTGCTGCCCGTGCTGTCGAGCACCCGGATATGGATGGCAATCGCAGCGGCGACCCCGCTGGCAACGGTTGCCGGCAGGTTGAGTGCCGCGCCGCCGGTGGCCGCCGCGAGCCCCCCGGAAGACAGTGCCAGCTTGACATCGCCGGCCGGGCTGCCCGTTCCTGGAGAAGCGTCGGAAACCGAGACCGTTACCGGATCGACGCCTGGCACACTGGCCGCCTTGCAGACGCGGCCAGGCAGGGGGCTGCCGAAATAAATGCACTTGTCGGCGGCGGACGGGGCGGCCACATCCTGAACGAATTGCAGGCGCGCACTGATGGGCGTCGTCAATGCCGGGTCAGAAAAGAATCCGAAGCTCAGTGGCATGGCATCCTCAGAAGGTAAGCGCCAGGCTGCCGCCGGCAATGCTGACCGTCGCGGAAATCGGCACTTCGACTGTCAGCGGGTCGCGCACCGGTGCCGGTATTTCGGGCAGGATCAATCGGAACTGCGGCTCATAGACCGGCGCCGCGGCATCGTAATTGCCGCTGGTCGGCACCACGTTGCACAAAAACCCGAGCAGAGTTTCCTCGGCGGGGGTTGGCGGGGTGCTGTAAGAGGCGCCGACATGGGTGCCGAGCGCCGGATCGGTCAGGGCATGCGTGACCGTGGTTGCCGGCGCCGTGACCGAGGCAGTAAAGCCTGTCGTTGTGCCGGCCGCATCGGGGACTGCCAGAGTAAATGCGCTGGACACCGCGCCGGAGTCGATATCGAGTTCGTGCTCGATCTCGCTGACCTGTCCGGTCGCCGCGACACCGCTGGCGTTGATGGCCAGCACGGCGCCGAGTTCCCAGCGCGGATCGAGCGGGCGCGCAAACGACACCGTCCGCTTTCGTTTGCCTGCAGCTGCCCGGCGCAGCGCGCGGGCGACGACCTGCTGCGCGGCTGCCTGAAGGTCGGCCGGCGCGACATTGCCGGGGTGGTCGATGGCGCCGTTGGTCGGCGGCCATGGCTCGGGCAATCCCTCATATCCTGTCGGCGGCACCGATACGGTCGGCGCATTGGCCTGGTACAGGCTGGATCTTGATTCTGCAGAGGGCGCCGTTTCCCAGGCGCCGGCATCAAAAGTCGATGCTATGCTGGCGGTGATCGAGTCGTCGCGGCTCGACGCGCCGCCCATGTCGATGGTCACCGAATAGGCGACTTCATATTGCTGATACCAGCGCCGGTACATCGTCGCCGTAAAGCTCTTGCAGGTCACGCGCGCAGCTTCCGGCGTGACGATGTAATAGACCGTCTGCCCGCCGACAAGCACCGGATAGCTCATCGCCAGCGGCTCGACGATACTTGGCGTCCCCTTGATCAGCCACCCGGATATACCATCGAGCGCCGCCTGCACCGTGCTCTTGGGCAGCGTTGGCAGGCCGTCAACGACATAATTCACGTTGGGGAGGGCAGTCCACGACAGATCCACTTCGGCGGCATGCAGGCGGTGCGTCCTGACTGCCAGCGTCGCCTTGATCGCGGCCGGGACATCGCGGCGCGCCGCCGTCATCACCTTGACCGAGCCATCAAACACTTCGCTGGCCGGGAAACTGGCGGACGGCGACCCGATGGCCCAGGGGATAACCTTCCACAGGCCGTTCGCATCGATGGCGGTCGCGCCCGGCAAGGTGTCGAGCAGGCCGCTGAAGTAAGCAGCCGGATCTGGTTCGGTATCCGACCAGGGGAGCAGCGCAGGCGCCGTAGTCGCCAGCCCGCCGAGCAAGGCCTCGACTTCAGCCTGTGACGCACAGGCCGCCGGACGCTCCTGCCAGCCATCCCGGCACGACAGGGCAGCGATGCGGGTCGACGGATCGAATTCGCTGCGCTCGACCGTGCCGGTGAACATGCGGTACGTCGCAGTCTGTCCAGCCCGGAACAGGGTCACGTCGATGGTCAGTGACTGGCCCTCGTAGCCGGCGAGTTCGGACGGGCTTTGGGGAATCAGGGAAAACGAAGCAACCCGCGCCGCATCTTCGGCCGCACTGATGCGCAGCGCGCCGGTCAGGCGGGCGCTAACATCGACGCCCCCAACGACGACCGAAGGGGCCCAACGGATCGACCCGGCGGACGAAGAGAATACCAACGGGCTGACCACAGAAATCGCCAGTCCTGCCGTGATCGTTCCCGTAGCGACGAGAGAGCCTGACCCGCCGCCGCCTGACCCGCCGCCAGAATCAAATGCCGTGTCGAATGATGAGTCAAAAGCTGGCATGTTACGATGCGGTGACGATCACATAGAGTTTGGCCAGAAGCACCAGAGGCTCGCTGAATGGCGCATTGGTGCCATAAAGCGGACGGATGTTATAACTCATCCCGCCCGAGTTGATGCCGATATAGGCTAGCGATTCAGGGCACCACGCCACCGAATCTTTTGTGAAATCGATGAAAAACTCGACCGTCGCCCCAGGCACCACGGGCACATTGTCCTGATCGATGACAAAATTGAGCTTGTAGTCGATATCGTTATATTCGACGCTGGTGATACCGCCAGTGCACCAGGCATATGCAGTATCCACCCCGGAAACAGGGTCGGACTCCATGCGCGCCATGCCGTAAAGGAAAATAGCCCCAGGCCCGTGCAGGTGCTGCTCGTCCCAGTCGGCGCCGCCGACATGGTCCACGTCGACATTCGGGAGTCCGGATATTTTTGAATGAACAATCGACATGTTAGACTTCCTCGCAGACAAGTTCCCAGGACGGGCTTCCGTCCAGTCCGTGGCGTTGCCTTGGCGGTTCGGCAATGACGGTTATTTTTGGATAAACAAGGCGGACGGAATTTCCGGCCTGGTCGGTGACGGTGGTTTCTACCCACGGCGCGGCGCGGCTTGTCCATCCGGTAGGCAGCGACTCGGCGGCATTGAGCGCAACCGGCAGCGGCAGCTCGACCTCGAACGGAGAGTCGTAATCCACGGCCAGCAATGGCGCGGGAACCCAGCCTGAAGCCGATAGAGAAAACCGGTGTTTGCGCCATCCAGCCATCTTGAAAGCGGCGCCATTGGTCATGCGGCGCACCGACGATCCTGAAATCGGCTCGATGTTCTGGTCGAATGTCAGCCATGAAATGATCGACACATCGACCCCGGCAATAATCAGTGATGGGGTCATTTATCGCCTTCCCCGCGCCAACGCGGCGCGCACGAATACACGTTCGATCGCTTCTGCTGTATCGGCCGGCGCCGAGGCATCGAAGCGGCCGAGCTTGCCGAAATCAAGGACCAGAGGTGTCGCACTGTTTGAAGCGGTCCGGCCGACCAGCCCGCCTTCGGCGAACTTCGGCAGCTGCATGCTGTTGATCCGGTTGAGCAGGTGGGCACCGTAGTGGCTGACGGCTGCCGAGCGGACCACGTATTCGCCATCCGACAGGCGCGCCAGGATCGAATCCGAGGTGCCTGTTCCAGGTCCGCGAATCCGGCCGCCGCCGGCGAATACCGGCAGCGACCCGCCATTGTCGACAATCGCCTGTGCCACCGCCGGCTTGGCGCTGCTGGTGATGGTCTGTACCGTCACCGTCTTGACCGTGTTATCCGGGATCTCGGCGAGCTGCGCCTTGAGGCCGGCGATGGCCAGGGTCGCCCGGCTGACATCGGCCTGAACCTCGATGGTGCGCGCCTTGCTGGTCATGTCGTCGAGCTGCTTCTGGAGGTCGGCGAGCACGGCCGCCTGGCTCTCTGCCTGTTCCTTCTGCGCCGCGGCGCGCTGCTGGTCCATGGCGGCGCCGGCTTCCTGGATGCCCGCCAAGAGGTCGGTCAGGGCATCGACGGCAAAAATATCCTTGAGCTCTTTCGCCATGTCGAGCGCCGCAGACAGCTTCTTTTCCGCCACATCTGCGGCAGCATCGAAGGACTTGGCGTCGCCCTTGAGCGCGGCGATGCGTGCGGCGCGCGCGGCACTCTCGGCATCACCCTGCAGTTTGTAGAAGCGCGCCTGCTTGGCGGCGAGCTGGTCTTCTTCCGGCAGGCCGGCGATGCCCAGCTCGAATTTCGTCTTGTCGCCCGCCGAGCGGATGTCGGCGGCCTTGGTCAGCTTCTTCTGCGCCGCCTCGGTCGCCTTCTCCGCTTCCGCCAGCGAGTCCTGCCAGGCTGCGCGCACCGCGTCGACCAGGCGTTTCTGGTCGGCGATCCGCGCGTCGATGTTGGCCTTTTCCTTGGCCGCGACATTGTCGGAGGCCTTCCCGGCCTCATAGGCCTTCAGTTGCTCCAACTTCTTGACCTCGCCGGCGAGCTGCTCTTCAAGCTGCAGGCGCTTGCGCACCGTGTTGATCTGCGAATTGATGACTTTCGGCTCGGTGATCAGCGGCTTTTCGAGGATCGCCGTCACGTCCCTGCCCAGGTCGTCGAGGATCGCCTTGGCGCCCTTGAAGTCGCCGCCCATGGCTTGTTTGGCGGCGGCGGCATATGCGCCGAGGCCGAGGCCCATGATCTTGAGCAGGCGATAGCTGGCATCGAGCCCGTTGATCATCACCTTGATGGCGGTCGAGAATGCCGTCACCGCCGGTGACGCCTCGGTGAATGCGGCGGCTACCTCGTTGATCACGTTGGCCATCACCGACGTGCCGCCGGCGGCCTGGTCGGTCGCGCCGACGAAGACCATGAACTCGTTCTTCAGGTTGGTCAGCGCCTGGCCGACCGTCACCGGCATCCGTGAAAAGTCGTCGTTGACCTGGTCCGCCACCTTCTGCAGCGCCTTGGCCACGACATCAGCGGTCAGCTTGCCCTCTTCGCCAAGCTGCTTGAGCGCGCCGCGCGGCACGCCGAGGCCGTCGGCAATCGCCTGGGCAAGGGCCGGCGTCTGTTCCATGACGCTGTTCAGTTCCTGTCCGCGCAGCGCGCCGCCGGCGAAGCCCTGGCCGAGCTGGACCAGCGCCGCCTCGGCAGCCTCCGCCGAAGCGCCTGACAGGCCGATGGCCTGGTTGATCGTCGTGATCAGGCCAACCGACTCCTTGGCGCCGAGGCCGATGCCCTTGAGCGCCGGGCTCAGCGTCGTGTACAACTGAACCGTGCCGCCCAGCTCGGAACGCGTGCTGCGCGCCGAATCGCGCAGCAGCTGCTGCGTCTCGGCAAAGTCGCCGCTGTACTGGGTGGCCAGCTTGAGCTTGCCGGTCATTTGCCCGTAACTGTCGGCGAGCTTGATGACCTCCGAGGCGCCGAGTCCGATGCCGACGAAGGACAGCGCGCCCTTGACCGAGTTCTCCAGGGCGCGAAACTCGCCGTCGAGTTTCTTGACGGCTGCGCGCGACTGGTTGGTAGCGCCGATCAGCGCCTGCGCGTCCGCCGAAAGGATCAGCTCAACCAGCTTGCTTGCCACTCGCCATCTCCAGTGCCGTCAGGTAGATTCCCCACGGGTATGACCAGACGCCGGCATGCCCGTGGCTGACCAGGGCGCAGGCGTTGCGCTCGATATTTACGCGGGCGCGCCGGACAGCAGCGCGCGCACCTGGGCCACGCGCGCCGCCTGAACCACCGCCCGCAAGCGAAAAAAATGCGGATTCACCGTCCGGCACAGGTCGGCCAGCGGCTGCAACTCGCTCGGCCCGAAGCCGGCCAGCCAGCCGGCGGCGGCGTCGGACATCAGCGCGATGTCGGCGAGCGACATCTGCTCGAACAGCGCGTCGCCCGCCGGGTCGATCTGGCGCGTGCCGTTCTCGATCTCCGTCACCCAGTCGCGGACCGCGTTCACCGTCATTTCATGGACAGTGACCAGGCGGCCGGCGACGGTGATCTCTGCCGTCGCGGCCATCGCTTAATCTTCCATCAGGATGGCGAAGTATTGCGACTTGCCGGCGGTGACAATCTTCTCGTCGGCTTCCATCGTGCCCTTGATCGACATGTTGGCGAAATCCTCGCCGATCATGTCGAGGCCTTCCGGCGCGCCGAGGCGGACCTTGTGGAACTTTGCCGTCACGTCCTTGCCGTCGACCAGGTTGGTGCCGACGAACTTGATCGCCATCAGCGGCGCGGCATTGAGCAGCGCCTCGACGGTGGTCGTCGTCGTCACCGTGGTCGCATCGCCCCACAGGGCCAGCGCCAGGTTGTCGGCGGAGAGGTCGCGGAACTCCATCGCCAGCTCGGCTGAATCGACGCGGGCGAACGAGGCATAATTGCCGCCGGCTGGATTGCGGAAATTCTTCAGGGTCTTGCGGTCTTCCGAAAACGACGGGACCAGCTTCGAGACGTTGCCGACATCGACGAAGGTCAGGGAATCGAAAGCCGTGGTATCACTCCACGGTGCGACGGATACGATGCCGGCGCCAATGAATGCGGACATGGATTGTTCTCCAGAAATGCCCTTGCGGGCGGGCACGAAAGCGGGCTATTGCTCAGCCTTCAGTGTCTTTTTCCGGAGTAGTTGCCGCCTGTGAGCGGATTTCAGGGAGCGGCCAGGTTCTCGACGTAAGTCAGGGCAAACCTGATGCGGGCCGCCACCAGCGTCGTGCCCTCTTCGCGCGGCTCGATCGCCCGGCCCTTCCAGGCGATGTCGGTGACGCCCTGGCCGAAGGTCAGGTCGCTGCCGAAGATCGCTTTCTTGAGATCGGCGACGATCAGGTGGCCGGCATCGTTCGGGTGGTCCGGGTCGCAGCTCGCGTAACCTTCGAGGATGTAGGTCGTCGTCGTCAGGCTGCGCGAGACGCTGCGCGACTGGCCCTCGTCGTCGTCCTCGATCAGCACGAAGCACGGCAGCGACTCGGTGTCGAGGTAGATTTTCCCGCGGTAGCCGGTGGCGCCGATATTGGTCGCGTAGCCGTTGGCCGTGGTAATCGCGCTGGCGCGGTCGAAAATCGCCAGGGCGATGGCGGATGCCTTGCTCATTTGCCGAGTGCCTTTCCGAATTCGTAACGTGCCTGGCGCAGCAACGCGGCTTCGAGTTCAGCCTGGACGTCCGGCTGGATATCAGGAAACACCTGGCGCAGCACGTCATTGACCGACGGCCCGTATTGGTGCCTGATCGCGCTGCGGCCGCTGCCGGTGCGAATGAACACACCGAAGCCATTCGCGGCGCCGCCTTTCGACCCCGCCTGCAGCGGCACGAAAAACGATTTCCCGCCTTTGACGATCTTCCTGCCCGACCCACGCTTGACGGAGACCGAGATCCCCGCCTGTATCTTGCCGGCCGGTATGCCGCGCAACGGATCGCCGCGCAGCGGGTGCCTGCGCTTTCCGTTCTTCGGCTCCGGCGCCGCCTTGACCTTCTGCAGCGCCCCATACGTGGCCAGCGTCGTCGAGCGACGGCGCGCGGCAATGACCGCAGTCGCGCGCTTCGGGCTTGCCTTCTGCAGGTCCATCCTGTCGCGGACGTACTTGTCCTTCAGGTTGACGCGGCTGACCACTTCGCGCCGGCTGCGCGTCGTGTTCTTGCCCGCCACACTGTTGAGCGACCGATAGACCGTGCGGGCAACGACCGCGGCAGCCAGCCCCAGCTCGTCGGCGACCTTCTTCAGCAGTTCCGGATTGACGATGACGGGGCCGCTCACCGCAGCACCACCGTCGTTGTATAGCCGTCGTTTTCGTTGATGCCGTCGACCGCGTAGGTCCTGGCATCGACGACCAGCGCATCGCCGACTTTTGGCGCGGCGGCGTTGGGGATCGTGGCGAAACTTCGGTAGCCGGCGACGGCGCCATACTCTCCCGTCACGGCAACGCCGTGCTCGAGGATGACGACGGTCGGCAGTCCACGCAAAAGCGCCTCCCGCCCGAGGCGGGCGAAGAGGCGCGAGTGCATTCTTTCGAATGCGTCAGCCATGTTACGCCGCGGTCAGCTTGACGACGGCACGCGGGCGGGTGCAGATGCTGATCGGGTTGGACTGGGCTTCGAGGTCGATGCCCTTGCCCATGCTCAGCACTTCCTGCTTGGCGTAGTACGGCAGGCCGATGGTGTTGGCGGCTTCGACATAATCCGCCGGCCCGTAGTGGGTGACGAACAGGTCGGGCACGCCTTCCGGCACCAGGTAGGCGGTATCGGCGGCGATGAAGTCCACCCCGCCGACGGTCCCGCGATACTCTTCGAACATCACGCCGCCAAACAGGAAGCCGGCACGCACGTCGCTGCGCATGGCTTCGTTGCTCTGCCAGTTGACGAAGGCCGATTCGACCTTGGCGTGGCCGGTCAGCGCGTCGAAGAAGCTCGGCGAGCAGAGGGCGCGGACGCCGGAGTACATGGCGTTGCCGAGCGCGTCTTCCATCAGGCGCTTGGCTTCCATGACCTTGGTCCGGATGTTGGTCGTCGCCGTGGCGAAGACCATGGCCTTGGTCTGTTGCGAGAGGCCGAAGCGGGCGAACAGGTCTTCGAGCACGGTCGAGCCGTTGGCGTCGAGGATCTGGCCCTTGATGGCACCGATACGCTGGTACTCGATGGTGGCGTCGAGCGCATAGCGCATCTTGGCCAGGCGGCGATTGACGACGCCCTGGACCGTTTCCAGCTCGGAATCGGAACCGAAGGCGCGCACGCCCTGGATCGCGTCGGCCAGGATGCGGGCACGCTGCGGCAGGTGGATGGTGTTGAAGTTGATCAGCTTGCGCTTGTCGCTCTTGCTGTTGTCGGCAGGCGCGCCGCGCTGGCCGGCGGGCACCAGGTTGAGGGTGGCGCCGTCGAACTCGACGGAGACCGAGGTCGTCGGAATGCCTTCCTCGGAGAAGATGCCGAGCTGGCCGATGCGGCCGGGCACGTAGGGCTGTTCGTTGATCGCCTTGGTCAAAGATACCATGGAGAAGGCGTCGTCGTTGAAAATATCGAAGCTGGCCATTGCGGTTGTCCTTTTAGCGGAAGATGATCTGGTTGGCGGCGAGGTCGACCTTGCCGTTGGCATCGATGCCGGTCAGCTGGGACTCTTCGACTTCGGCATGGCGGACGATGAGCACGCCCTTCTGGTCGGCAGCAGAGTCGGCGACGGCGGCGTAGAGGATGCCGGCGGCGACTTCGGTGCCGTCGGAGGCGCCGTTGGCGTAGGCCACGTACTTGCCGGAGGCGGTGATCTTGCCCATGACGGTGCCGGCGACCAGGGCGGTCGCGGCGGCGGCGATGGTGACTTCTTCGCGGCTCAGGGAGCCGTTGGCTTCGGCGATAATGAACTCGCCGCTACGGAGTGCTTCGGTAAAGGTCGTCATTTCGGGGTTCCTTATCGACGGTTAATGGGTGGTGCGGCGCGCAGCGTAGATCCCGGCGATGCTGACTGCCGACTGCTGCGCATGTTGCGTCGGCCTGGTGGGAAGGTGGTTATTGACCGGCGCGGCGGCATCGAGCGCGGCACGCGCTTCGAGCAGGCGGGCGCGGACGGCGGCGAGCGGGACGCGGGCCTTGATCAGCTTGGCGGCCATGTCGGGCAGCTTGCCGGCGGTGCACACGGCGACGATCTCTTGCGCCTCGGCGAGCGCGGCCTCGAGGTCGGCGCGGGTCGTCAGCAAGGGATCGAGGATCAGGCTGTCGGCGTGGGCGGACATCCCGGCGCCGGCGCAGATGGCCAAGACGGCTGCGGCATCGAGCGGGTGGCTGTCTTCCGGTTCAGGTTCGGGTTCCGGCTGCGGATCGGCAACGGGCGGCGCGATGCTGGCGCGGACGGCATCCGGCAGGCGGTCCATGTCGAAGGCGGCAGCCACCTTGAGCGCCGGCTGCAGCTCGTCGGCGAAGCCCTTGAGCACCGCTTCCTCGGCATTGAGCCAGGTCTCGGCATCGAGCAGCGCCTTGATCTCGTCATCCGGCAGACCGGTGCGGGCGGCGTAGGTGGCGATCAGCGAGGCGCCGATCTTGTCCAGCACGTCGGCCATCTCGCGCAGCTCGTCGGCGTTGCCGTAGGCGAAGTTGAGCGGGTTGTGGATCATCATGAAGGCGTTTTCCGGCATGATGATGGTGTCGCCGGCCATCGCCAGCAGCGAGGCGGCGGAGGCGGCAATGCCGAGCACCGTCACTTCGACGTTCGCCGGGTGCTGGCGCAGCGCGTTGTACATGGCCAGCGCGTCGAACACAGAACCGCCCGGCGAATTGATCGCCAGCTTGATCGAGGTCGCATCGATGGCCTTGAGTTCGCCGATGAACTGCTTGGCGCTGACGCCCCAGGCGCCGATCTCGTCGAAGACCGAGATTTCAGCGGGCTGGTCGGCCCTGGCCTGAATGGAATACCAGTTTTTCACGAAGGAAATCCTGTCGGGTTGAATGTGACGCTATCGTGATTTTTTGCAACCCGTGCCGCCTGTGAGCGGATTTCAGTCGGCCAGCAGCAGCATTTCGAGCAGGATGTCCCGGCAGTCCGCCGCGGCTTCAAGGGACGGAGCGGCCTGTATTCCGGCATTCGCGCCGAGGCACAGGCCGGCTGTTATTTCTGCCGCGGGCGGCAGGTTGACCGCAACCGACGTGGCGAGCACCAGGCGCGCCTCGCTGCGGATACCCACCCCGAGCACCAGGCGGGCGCCGGCCTTGGCCTGGTGGCGCAGGCGGGATTTCTTTCCGGGCTGCGCGCGGCCGGACGGATAGAAATCGCCGACCGGCGCGTCGATGGGGGCATCCCAAAGACCGAGCCGCGCCATGACCGGCGCGGCGGTGCCGATGCCCAGGCAGGCGACGGCGCGGGGATCAAGCACGGTGCACCGTCACGACGCCGGCGGCCTCGCTGACGACGCAATGAATGCCGGCAACGTCGATGGCGCTTTCGCTCTGCACCAGCGGGTGGTCGACATCGAGGCCAAGGCGCTGCCAGATCTCTTCGACCATCGTATCGGCATCGACCGTGGCCGCGATCGCCGGGCCGCTGCGGGCGGCGCCGGACGCCGAGATGGCCTGGACGATCGGGCCGAAGGCAATTTCTGACGCCGAGACCGCGACCGGCCGGTTCGGGTCGAGCTCGAGGCGCGCCCAGATTTCAGCAAGGCGGGTCATGGTCTCGGCGCTGATCGTGTTGCCGATGACCGAGACGGTGGCGGCCAGCGTGTCGCCATCCTCGGACAGCGATGCGGCAGCGCTGATGCCGACTGCGACCTGGGCGGTGACTGTGTCGCCGGCTTCGACGGCAGCCAGCGCGGCCGCCAGCGCAACCGTGGTCGAGGCGCTCAGGGTGTCGGCGGCTTCGCTGCCGGCAAAGGCGGCGGCGACGGCGGCGCTCGCCAGCGCGGCCAGGGTATCGGCCGCCTCGGTCACGTTCAACGTCGCCAGGCACGGCGGGGTGGCGACAGTCGCGTTCGCCGCCAGCTGGTCGGCAGCTTCGCTCAGGCTGGCGCTCGCCAGCACGGTGATGGCGCCGAGGCCTGAAGCCGTGTCGGCGGCCTCGCTGACAATGGCGCTGGCGCTGATCGTGATGCCGGCCGCTGCGGCCAAGCTGTCGGCGGCTTCGGTTTTCGCCAGCGTCGAAGCGACGGCAAGTGTGCCGGCCGCGGCCAGGCTGTCCGCCGCTTCGGTCTTGGCAAGGGAAGCGATGACGACGTCGAAGATCGTCGCCGCGGCGCTCATCGAATCGGCGGCCTCTGTTTTTGCCAGCGCGGCCGAGACGGGCAGCTGTCCGGCGGCGCTCAGGGTATCGGCGGCTTCTGTTTTCGCCAGCGTCGCAGCGACGGCCAGGGTGCCGGCAGCGGCCAGGCTGTCCGCCGCTTCGGTCTTGGCCAGCGTCGCCGCCAGCGCGATCGCGCCCACCGCCGCGGCGCTGTCGGCGGCTTCGGTCTTTGCCAGCGTGGCGATGACGACATCGGAGATCGTCGCCGCGGCGCTCAAGGAATCGGCGGCTTCCGTTTTTGCCAGCGCGGCAGAGACCGACAGCTGGCCGGCGGCGCTCAGGGTATCGGCCGCCTCGGTCGTGGCCAGCGTGGCCGCGACGGCCACAGTGCCTGCAGATGCCAGGCTATCCGCGGCTTCGGTCTTGGCCAGCGTAGCGAGGACGACATCGAAAATCGTCGCCGCGGCGCTCATGGTATCGGCGGATTCGGTCTTGGCCAGCGTCGCAGCGACGGCAATAGTGCCGGCTGCGGCCAGGCTATCCGCCGCTTCGTTCAGGCCGGCACTGGCGGATAGCGGCACCGACCCGGCGGCGGCCAGGGTATCGGCCGCCTCGGTCACGCTCAACGTCGCCACCACGGTACTGACGACGGTTCCGCTGGCCGCCAGGGTATCGGCCGCTTCGGTCACTGCCAGGGTGGCCGCAATACCCAGCGTGGCCGTCGCGCCAAGGGTATCCGCAGCCTCTGACAGGGCCGCGCTGGCGGCGACGGAAATGCTTCCAGCGGCGCTGCCGGTATCGGCTGCCTCGGTCTTGGCCAGCGTTGCGGCGAGGGCAACGGTGCCGCTGGCCGCCATGGTATCGGCGGCCTCGCCAAGGGAAGCGGTCGCCGTGACCGGAACCGTAGCCGTCGCGCTCAGGGTATTGGCGGCTTCGGTCGCCGCCAGGGTCGCCGCGACTCCTAGCGCGGCGACGGCGCTGACCGTGTCGGCCGCTTCGCTGACGGCGAGCGTCGCTGTAACGGTGCCGCCAGCCGGAACCGCAGGCAGCTCAAGCTGCAACCACGAAACCTTGGCGTCAATCGTGACCGACTCAAGGTTATCGCCGTCGAACCAACCCGACGGCTTGGCGGTTTCATCGAACCACCCCGCCGCGTTCTGGGTTTCGTCGAACAGCCCTTTTGCCACTTACTTCTCCATGACGACCAGTTCGCCGGCGAAGAAAGTTGCCGTCGTTGCCGAGGTCAGCACGGAATGCAGCAGGCAGGTGCCGTTGTAGAGACGGATGCCAGGCGTGCCGATAATCTTCTGCGCATTGACGTTGGGGATCGTCGTGCCGATGGTGGCGATGTCGCGGGTAATCATTAGCGAGATTGTTCCGGTCAGCATCGAGGTGCCGAGGGTAATGCCCTGAATCGAACGCACCCCACGGTCGCCCGCTTGCAGATTGAACCAGACCAACGTACCGACGACAGGCGTGGCCGGCACTTGCGAACCGACAATCGCGGAAAGCGTTGCGGTTCTGCCGGCAGTGCCATCAGAGTTGGTGTAATTGACCGTCAGGTTGGAGCCAACCGCCGCCAGCGTCGATGCAGCAACGAACAGCAGCGCGATGCCGCAGCCTTCGCCGTTGGTCGTGCCGTTGATGTCACGGGCAGGCAGCGTACCGGAGGCGATGGTTTGTGCCGTCGTGGTCGTGACCACCAGACCGCTATTAACCCATAAGCAATCGAACAGGACGTGCGTGTGATTGACTGACGCCGCCATATTGACTTCGGTAAGGTAGTTGCCGCCCGTCGTCGGATTGGCTATCGGGAAGCACCCGTAGTCGGCAGAGTTCGTGCCGTCAGTATTCCGGCCATTGACACCGGGTGTGCCGGGCGCCCAGGCACCGGGGAAGCCGGCATCCTTGCTGGTGCAGTACCAGTAACCTATGGCATCTGAGGCAGTGCCGGACTTCATGAAGCCAATCGAGCGTCCGTTGTAGCTGCCGAGGCCGGAAGGCGGGTATTCCGCGCCCTGCGCGTCACGGTGCACCCACCTGCCTTCCTCGTTGAAAATCATGTTTTCACCGGGGAGCAGCGTGAAGGCCATCAGTTCGACATTGTTGGTACCGTCGGTATGCTCCACCGTCACCGTGCATGACGCCGAAGCGTGGTCGTTGGTGACGTTCAGGTGCTTGACGTTACGCACCGTTGAGGCAGCGGGAGCGGCAACTGCCGTCGTCGTTGTGGCCGTGGTAATCGCTGGCGTATTCGTTCGCCCTGGTGTGATCGCTCCGGTCGATGTGTTGAGATCGACCCACGAAGCATGGACTTCAACCTGAGCCGCAGCGGAAGTGACGACCTGAACGATGTCGGAAGTAGAGGCGAGATTGAGCATGATGAATCCCTTACGAAGCGGTGAACCCAACCCGCAGGTTGGTGGAATTTGCGACGGATGCGGTGATCGTGATGTCGATGTCCTGCGCCGATCCGGTAAGCGTATGAGTGCCGAGCGTTTGCAGCGTGGTTGATCCCTGCTTCAGAACTGCGACGATGGTTCCCGTGCCTGCCGGGATGCGGTATCTGACATGACCACCCGTGGAAGGATCGACCGCGCCGCCGTCTGCGAAGCTGAATTCCTGATAGGCGCCGGGAACAGTGGTGTAGATGTAGTCCGCGTCACTCGCAGCGGTTTCGTCGATGCAAGCGAAGAGGTCCGTTCCCGTGGATGGGAGCCATGTGCCGCCTGCTACATCGCCGGTTGGGTAGAGGAGTTGCGGAGAGGTAAGCGACCCGAGCAGGAAGGTGCGCGGCTTGAAGATTTGCCACGGAGTTTTGGATAGGGATACGCACTCCACCTTTGACTTTCCGGTGCGCCAACATCTTGCGAAGTAAATCGACCCGTTCAAAGGCGACCCACCTGAAACCATTCCTAGCTGTAGCTTGTCAGACGTATTGTCAGAACCAATCTCCGTAGCCGAGGATGAAACCGTGGAAAATGATGACGTTTTATCTACACCATTGACCAGGACAGTAATATCCGTTCCGCCGCGCCAAGATGCAATAATCCGGTATAGCCCGGCGGTCGTAAAAAGCCCCGTTCCATCGAATCGTGTACGTGTTACTCCAGTACCTGTTCCGTCCGCAGGAACCCACACCAAGCCGCCAGACCCATTTGCAGACAGCAAGAATTCTTGAAAAAATCCATCCCACTGTCCAAAAAAATGGCCGCTTGGATTTGATGAATTGAAATAGACAAGAATGTCGAACGTGCATGACTTCGCGCCATCCATTCCGTGATGAACCCCGAAGTCAAACGAACCAGAAGCCTGACTACCGCTGAAGTCGTACTTAACCCCACCAATGCCTACACCTCTCGTAACTCCTGATCCGACCTCTCCGCCAGTTGCGCCTGATACGAGATCGCGCTTTCCTGCAAAAGCCTCAAATGAGAACACAAGATTACGAGTAATCGGATTCGACCAGTCGATCTCAACCGCACCCTGCGGCTGACTGGTCAGGACGCGGTTGTACTTGAACATGGATTACGCAGCCGGGGCGTAGGTGCGCGGCGTGACCTTCAGCGTCCAGCCTGCGGATACGGTCTGACCGGTACTGGCGTTGTAGAGGTAATACTCAGCCTCCTTCGGCAGGTTGTACCCGACACAAAGCTGGTATTGCAGCGTCGTCACGTTGTTGACCACGAACGAACCGACGAAGACCTGTGGCAAGCCTGCTTCGGGGACTTCGGCATCGTTCGTGCTGTCGATATTGATCGGACGTGCGAGAAGGACAAGCGCCGTGCCTTCGGTCGGGCCGGTGCCATAGGTAAAACTGGCGACGAACTCGGCATCTGGGTAATAAGCGCCATCGGAAACGACGCTGTAGGTCGCATCGTTTGCCTGAACTATTGTTCCGTTGGTGAACGAGCCGCCGTTCGCCTCAAGGGTTTTCTGGGTGCCGTACTTGTAGATTGCTTCACCGGCCATGACCTACCCCTTACGCCGCGTTGCGGATGGCGATGCAGTCGTTTGACGAGACTGACCCGTCGAAACCGAGCAGCGAAGGCGCGGCCTGAGTCCCTGCCCCGGTTGCCATGCTTTCTTCGGCACGGGTGGCAAGACGCGAGATTGCCGCCTTGACTGCCGCCCATCCAGCGGGCTGCGTAGCACCGCCTGCCGCACTCGGCACATTCAGCAGCGCATCGGACAGGCCATTGCGGATGCTTGCCTTGCTGGTTGCAATCCGTTCCTTGCCTTGCAGCATGATCTGCAAGTTGATCTGCTTGGCCTGACAGAGCAGGGCGCGGTTGGTGTAGATCGCAGACCCATCCGGCGTATCGAGCGGGGTCAGGTTGGCCCAGGTGATCGCGTCGAACACGTCGTCGGCTGGCGTGTAGTTCTTCCAGACGTAGGTGGTCGTCGGCTGGTTGAACCACTCTGCCAGCGCCACGTCGTTACCGGCGGCGATGATGTCGACGGCAGTCTGGTTGGCGAGAGCTAGGGCTTTGAGGGTCGAGGCTTGGGCGGGGGTCATGATCAGGTATTCGCGGCGGTGATGCTGAAGGAGGTGACGGTGATCGTCTGGCCGCTGGTGATGGTGCCGTTGACCTGCAGGTCGCCGGAGCCGATGCCTGCCGTGCCCTGGATGTGGACGGTGGTGCCGGCGTTGTCCTTGATCCGGAAATGGGTCGGCGTGGCCGCTGCGCCTGCCGAGGCGGTGCCCGTCCATGATCCTGCCAGCGCCTTGACGCCGGCGGCGGCCGCGCCCATCCAGTCGGATGGCAGGGTCAGCGTGGCGAGCAGGGTGCCGGAATCGGCGGCGGCGCAGTTGGCCGGGGCTGAACCGGAGAAGATGTAGAGCTTGGCGGTGGCGCCGGCGGTGGCCTCGATCTGGTCGAGGCGGGCGTTATTGACGGCAACCGAATATTGGAGGGCCATGATCTGTTCCTTTGTTTAAGATTTACGGGAGCGCCTCGCCGGTCAGGGCGAGGGAAAACACGAACGACTCGACCAGCACGTCGGCATCCTTGACGATCAGGCGGGTCTTGAATTTCATTTCGGGCGGCGGGTCTGCATCGCGGTAGCCGGCGCTGCCGGCGAGCACCTGCAGGCCGGCGGCGTCGCGCGCAATGAAGGTGGCCGGGGCGCCGTCGTTTTCGGCGATGGCGGGCGGGAACGGGTGCGCGGCGATGGCGCCGTCTTTGGCCAGGGCAAACGGCGGGTCGGCGAAGGCGCAGGCGGCGAGCAAGACCCCGGCGCCATCGAACACCTCGACGCGGCCGCCGGCCAGCAGGTCGGCCATGACGTTGGCCAGGGTATTGGCGGCCCAGTCGTCAAGCTGCATCGCCGGCTTCCGGATCGACCTCGACTTCGCGGATCTCGACCGTGCCGTCGGCGAGGCGGCGCCCGACCTTCATGGTCGGCTTGCCGGGGCCGGGCAGGTGCACGGTGAGCTGCGGCGCCGGCTGCTCGCGGGTGGCGAGCGCGGCGAGCGACTGGCCGAGGCTGCGCTGGCCTTCGAGCAGGGCGACGACGAGCGGGTCGTCTTCTGGCGGCGCGGCGGGTTCGTTGTCGCTGCCGAGGCCGAAGGCGTCTTCGCGGAGGTCGTCCTCGGCGCGTTCCTGGTCGATTTCTTCCGGATCGTCGCCGCGCTCGGTGATGATCCGGGTGCGGCTTGTGAAGCCGGATTCGACGAGCATCTGCTGCGCCTGTGCGTCCTGCGTCGGGTGGATGTAGGCCCAGCCCTGCGGCACCCAGGTGACGCGCTTGGCCTCGCGGCCTTCGGCGCCGCTCAGGGCACCGGCCAGCACGGCGGCGTCGGCCCAGGCATTGCGCACCTTGCGGCAGAACTGCGGAATCAGGATGTGCCACTGGCGCTGCTGGCAGTGGCGGCGGAATTCGTTGAGGATGACGCGCAGCGCACGGTCGGACACGTCGCGCAGGTCGCCGGTCAGCAGTTCGTAGGGCAGCCCGGTGCCGGCGGCGACGCCCTGGTACTGCTGTCGGGTGAAATCGGTGTAGCCGGTGCCGGCGTCGGGCGGATCGCCGAACTTGATCGACTCGCCGGGCAGCAGTTCCTGCACGGTGCCGGGCTCCATCGCGGCCATCGGCGTGCCGTCGGTGTCGAGCTTGACCGGCTGGCCGGTGACGGGATCGAGCGCGGCATCGCCGGTCGACGGTGATTTTTCGAGGAAGGCGGTGAACAGGTTGGCGATCTTCTGCCGCTCGAGCACCGCATCGTCGAAATCGCCGACGCCGCGCAGGCGGGCGAGGATGGGCGCCAGGTCGGAGACGCCGCGCAGCTGGCCGGGGCGGGTCGGCTCATAGATGTGAAGCACGAATTCGGCGGGGACGCGGACGGTGGTTGCGGTATCGCCGATGCCGTCGCCCGGGTGGTTGCGCAGCATCCAGTAGGCGACGCGCTGGCCCAGGCCGTTGAACTCGATACCCTGGACGATGGGGTTGCCGTTCGGCGCGGTGGTATCGACCGCCGGCACCATGTCGGCTTCGAGCAGCTGGATCTGCAACGGCACCGGCAGGCCGTCGGCCGGCAGGCGCGGGCGCAGGCGGACGAAGACTTCGCCGGCCTCGATCCAGTTGCGGGCGATCAGGTTCTGCTGTCCGTAGCCGTCGAGCACGCCGTCGGCGTCGCAGACTTCCAGCCAGTCATCCCACAGGGCGACCAGCATGGCCTTGAGTTCGGCGTCCTTGGTCTTCGGGCGGGCGATGATGCCGGTGCCGACCAGGTTGGCGGCCCAGCGCGACGGGATGGCCTTGCCGGCCCAGTCGTTGCGGGCGGCATCGCGGGCGCGGTTGCGGATGGTGGCGGCGCCGTGATTGACACGGTTCGGGCCGGACGACGATGGCATCCAGCCGCGCATACGGCGGCCGGTACCGGCGGCATCGTGGCTGCCGGCCAGGGCGACTGGGCCGGCGACCGGAGAAGCGATGGCGGCCGGCTTGCGGGTGCGCTTGGTCGCCATCAGTAGCCCCGGCCGCCGTGATAGAGGCGGGTCTGCCGGGGCCGCGGCGGCACCGTGCCGGCGACGGCCTGTTCGGCGTCGAACTGCGCCTGCAGGGCATTGCGCGCGGCGAGCAGTTCGTCGACGGAGCGATACTCGACCGTCTTGTCGCCCTTGCGGACCATGCGCTCGCCGGTCGCCAGCGCCTCGGTCAGCGCATCGATGTCGGTTTGTAGAATAGCCATCCGTAACCTCTGATTGGTTACGGGATGGTGCGTTTATGGGACGCTGTCGGCCTGTGAGCGGATTTCAGGCGCCGCGCTAAAACCCCTCGAAGCCGAGCTGCGCAATCACCTGCGCGTCGCTCTTGATCGTCCGGTCGCCGGTCAGCACGGCGGGGAGGATGCCGAGGAGTTCGGCGGCGCGGCGGTCGTTCTTGGCCTGGTTGTAGGTGACGCCGGTGAGCAGGGCGACGGTGTGCAGCGAGCGGCCTTCGGCGAGCAGGCGGGCGCCCTTGCGGATGCGCTGGTAGCGGCCGAAGTCGGCGAGCGCCGGGACGGTGATGGTTTCGCCGCCCCACTCTTCGACCATCTTGCGGAAGGCGGTTTCGCCGAGCAGCGTGGCGAGCAGGTGGCCGGGGGTCGGCTGGTTCGGGACGTAGAGCGTCTGGCCGCCGCGCGTGCCGCACAGCAACAGGGTGTTACTGAAGCCGATGACGCCGCCGAGGTCTTCGGCCATGCCGTTTGGTTTGCGGGTGTATTCTTTTTTTTCGGCCATGGGATTCCTCAGCGGAGGTAGGTTGAGCGGGAGACGCGGGCGCGCTGCACGGGTTTGGTGAGCGCTTGCTGGTCGGCTGGCGGCGCGGCGGTTTCGGGTGCGTTTTCCGGGTCGACAACTGCTGGAAGGCGGGCGGATGCGCTGCCGGCGATGCGTGCCTCGGCGGCGGCCCAGTCGGCGACCCGGAAGCGGTGCAGGTGCAGTTCCGGGTGGTGGGCGGCGGCGTAGGCATAGACGAAGGTGTCGAGCGGCTCGTTGCGGGCGCCACGTTTCTTGACGAAGCGGTTGGTCTTGGGGTCGTAGGTTTCCGACACCAGGCCGGCGAAGAACTGGGGCTGCAGCTGGTCGCTGAAATGCAGCAGGCGTTCTTCGCGCTCGAGATCGGCGTCGGCGCCCATGCGACGATATAGCCAGTGCTTGGCGGCGACGGTGCCAACCTGCCAGGTGTGGATGCCGCGATACTCGGTCTTGCGCTGGGTGTTGAGGTCTTCCCATTTCGGACGGCCGAGGACCGGGGCGTTGTTGGCCTTGGCGCCGAAGATGCACATCGGGCGCTGCACCGGGGTGGTGGCGTCGGCGTTGGCCAGCACCCACTGCTTGACGAAGGGCGTGCGGTGGCCGCGGCCGTCGATGGCGCAGGCGCTGACCGGCAGCGTGGCGCCGCTGGCGTGTTCGACCGGGCGGGCGAGCAGCGCGTTGAGCGCTTCCCACACCGCCGGCTTGGCCGGATCGCCGGGAAGCACGACGTAGGCGATGGTCCAGGCGGCCATGTTGCGACCCCAGCCGACGATCTGGACCTCGAGCCGGTCGTCCTGGGTATCTGCCCCGGCGGTGATGTAGCAGACGCCTTCCGGCGCCGTGTGCAGGTTGTAGGGCTCGGCGCGGTCGGCGACCAGGTTGTGCTTGACGGCGCGCATGCTGGGGTCTTCCCAGGCTTCGGCGAGGCGGTCGTTGATGAAGGTCTTGAGCTTTTCCGGCGTGCCCTGGGCGTCGACCCACATTTGCGCCAGTTCCGCCCAGCGCGGGCCGAGGCCGATCGGATAGTAGAGGCAGTTGGCGCGATAGCCACGGGCCGGATGGCCAGGGTTGGTGGCGATCCAGCGGCCGGCGGCGAGCATGGCCGGCTTGTGGTTTTCGTCGATGACGCAGCCGCATTCCGGGCAGACCAGCCAGGCTGAGGACACGCGCTTGTGCACCGGGTCGAGCGCAAAATGCAGGTCGCTGCGCCATTCGTAGGCGTGCCGCTCGCCGCAGTGCGGGCACGGCAGGTGGAACAGGCGCTGGTCGCTGTCTTCATACTTCTCGGTGGTGCGGCAGATGCCGAGGATGCCTGGCGTGCTGACATACATCGCCTTGCTGACCGCCGGGAATGCGCTGGTGCGGCCTTCGAGCAGGGCGACCGGGTCGTCGCCGGTGGCCAGGCTGGTGGCGAATTCGGTGAATTCATCGACCAGCAGGATCTTGACCGAGGTGGATTTGAGGCGCTTGGGGTTGCCGGCGTGTTCGATGTAGAGCTGGCCACCGGCGAAATCCTTGAAGGTGCGGGTATTCTGCGAATCGCGGCTGGCGACACTGGACAGGCATTCGCGCACCGCCGGGGTTTCCTCGATCAGCGGGTTGAGCTTCTGCGCGATGAACTTGTCGAGCGACACTTCGCCCGGCAGGCAGACCATGATCGGGCCGGGGTTTTCGTTCATGGAATAGCCAATGACCGCCGACTCCATGGTCGACTTGCCGAACTGGATCGGGAAGCAGCAGACAACGCTACGCACCGCCGAGCGCACCGACAGGCAGTCCATCGGTTCCTGCAGCGCCGGGTTGCGGTCGACCCGGAAACGGCCCGGGGCGACGCTGCCCTTGCTGGACAGGCGCATGTTCGCTTCTGCCCACTGCGAAACCGTGGTCGGCTTGCGCGGGGCCACCGTGCGCGCCAGCGTGGCGAAGATGCGGGCGCGGGGGTTGGCGAAGGCGATGGTGGTCTGAAGCGGGCGCATTCTAGAACGGCGCCCAGTCCATGCCAAATGTTTGGCGATAGCAATCCATTGCGCGATCGACACCAGCGTAAAGGCGCGACTTGCTGCGCTGGCTGGCCCTGGTGCGCTCATACCATCGCAACAGGTCATAAACCGCACACCAGGACGCAAACTCTCCAGCGCGCGCCATGAAATCTGTCCAGTTTCCATCAATGCCAAGATCGGCAAGTTCTCTTTGCGTCATCCCATCCTCCGTTGCATTGCGGCCATGGTTCCTGCGTTGGTAATCATTCCGCATCCCTCCCAGCCTTATCCAGCCGCTCGACCAGCTCGCCGAGCGCCTGCTCGATGTGGTCTTCGAGCAGCAGGCGGATCTGGTTTTCGTCGGCCATGGTGGCCAGCTGCGGCGCCAGGATGGCCGGCAGGGTGGCGAGGTGGGTGCGCATCGTGGCGCCGGCATCGGCGACAGCGGCCATGACGGCGGCGGTTTCCATGAGTTGGCCGGCGCGGGTGCGGGCTTCCATTTCGGCGAGGTCGGCATTGGCCGATTCCTTGCGCGCCCGGGCTTTCTGGTAGTCGGGCGTGCCGGGCACTTCGGGGGCTTCTGGTTCGCCTGCCTCGGCGGCGGTTTTTGCCGGTTTCTGGATGTCGACCGCAGCCTTTGTTTCCATGGTCGCAGCGGCCTGCCCTGCCCGCTTGGCGGCGTGGCGTTCGGCGACGGCGACTTTGCCGGGGTCGGCGGTTTCGCGGATGCGGGCTTCGCTGGCTTCGACGTCGATCAGCGTGTGGCTGACCATGACGAGGCGGCCGGTGTCCTTGAGTTTCTTGACATAGCTTGGGCGCACGTTGAGGTGGCGGGCGAAGGCGGCCTGGGTGAGCGTGCTCATTTGTGCAGCCCTGCCCTTCTGCGCGCGGCGAGATCGCGGTCAAAGTCGCTGCGGCAATCGACGTCGCAGAAGTGCGCGCCGGGCGGGACGCTGGCGGTGCACCAGTGGCATTCGCCGGTATCGAGCAGGGCAGGCTGATTACGCGCGGCGGCGAGCGCCAGTTCGCGGTCCTGCGTTTCGCGCTCCTGGGCGCGGTCGATGTCATCCACGGCGGTTTCCTTTGCGGTCTGTTTGCGGGGCGCTGGCGGGGTTGAACGGGCCGAGGTGGATATCTGCCATGGAGACGGCCCGGCTTTCGTCGTGGTGAATCGGCGTGCCGACTTCGTGGCCGTTTTCGCGGGCATGGAAGGTTTGCTGCCCATCGAGGCCGGCGCGGATGGCTTGCACGACGCCGGCTTCCGGCCAATGGGTTCGGAAGTCGTCGATGATGGAGGTGACCCAAGGCATGGCCTGCCGCATCGGCTTCTTTTCTTTTTCCATTGCTTCTTTTTTATGGGTGTGTGTGAATGAGGGAAGACGCGCGCGTGACCTGACGGCCTGACGGGTAGCCTGACACGTGACCTGACGGGCAAGACCCGCGCCAATAGGCGCACCTGACGGCCTGACGGGCGCTCGCGCGCCGCGCACGTAAGGGCTTTTGTGCACGCGTGATTTATTTTGTGTATTCGTGTCGCGTGTACACGCGCGGCTGTTGTCAGGTGTCAGGCCGTCAGGTTTGTTTATAATCATGGACTTAGCCTGTCAGGTTGCCCGTCAGGCCTGACGGGTAAATTGGCCTTTTTGGTCATTTGAGCCCCGCTTTCTGGCGCGCTTCTTCGACAAAGAAGTAGCATTCGGTGAGCCACTTGGTTTTACTGAGGCCTTCGCGCGGCAATACTTCCTTGCTTGCGTGGCGCGCGAGCAGCGCCGCGGGCGGGATGACGCAGCGCCAGGTGACGGTGGTGCTCGAGTGGATGTCGACGTAGCGGTCTGCCCGCCCGACGAACCAGCCTGGCTTGCCGGCGGTGGCCCAGAAGTGCTTTGCCGGGCGCGGGTATGGCTCGCCGTTGCGCTTGCACCAGGCGAGGTATTCGGCATAGACGCCCGCCGTGCCGGCCGGGGCGAAGGGCAGGCTGTCGATGTTGCCTTCGCGCCAGTCGCGCAGGAAGATTTCATCGCTGCCGGCGGACAGGATGATGAGGTCTTCTTTGGCTTTGGTCATCGGCGGCTTGGTCCAGGGCATGAAGCCCTGGAGGTCGACGTTGAGCAGGTAGTCATGCAGGGCTTCGATGCCGCCCTGGTTGATTTCTGCGGTGACTTCGTCATAGAAGACGTCGTTCATCTTTTCCGGTGTCCAGACGACGCAGTGACGGCGATCGTCGCCGTCGAGCACCTGAGCCATGCGCTCATTGGAGAGAAACACGATGTTCATGTGGTTCCGCTCGCGGTGGGCGGCGACGTTCTTGGGGTTGACGCGCACCCATTCGCCAGTAATGAAGTTCTTTAGCTGGTTCTTGAGGTGGTACATCTCGGCGCGGGCGACGATTTCGTCGGCAACGACGAAGAGTTTGCGCTCGCACCAGTCGGCATTGAATTTGTCTTCGATGGCGGCCTGATTGATGACGATGCCGTACTCGCCGTAGATCTTGGCGTAGGCTTCAAAGAAGCGGCTTTTGCCGGTGCCCTGCGGCCCATGAATGATGAGCGCGGTCTGCATCTTGGCGCCGGGGTGCTGGATCGGGTAGGCGAGCCACTTGAGTATCCAGGTATAGACCTCGTCGGCGTTGTCCTGGTCGGAGCACATGAAGCGCAGCAGATCGAGCAGCACGTCGCAACTGCCTCGCTTCGGCCTGGTCGGCCAGCCGCGCCAGCGATTGCAGCGGATGTTCTGGTCGTCGCCGCCCGGATCGAAGCCGATCTGGTCGAGATAGACGGCGCCTTTCTCGACCCACGACCAGTGGCGCTTGATGTCGTCGCCACGGACGCCCGCGGCGAGCAGCTTGAGCATCTTTGTCCGGCGGCATACCTCGTTGGTCCAGGTATCGAAGACGAATTCGCCCGTGTTGTCATCGATGTCGATGAAGCGCTCGACGATGTCATCGAGCTGCATGACAGCGACGGCGGCGTTGCGCTCCCCTCCCCCCTCGGTCTCCGCTTTTCCGCGCGCGGATTTTTCAGGCAAGGCAGCCGGCCCTGGGGCGATTTTCAGGTCGGAGAGCGCTTTTTCGATCTGCGCCCGGACAACGGCTTCGCCTTCGAGCTCAGCCAGGTCGTTGAAATCGGTCGGGCCCTTGCGGTCGACCGGCCTGTCTTCGGCGAACGTCGGCTTAATCCACTCGCAACCGTGCGCGAGCTTCGCTTCCGAGGCGCGCTGGACCCCTGCGTTCAGCTTTTTGTGCGGCTTGCCGCAGGCGCGGCAGGCGGCATCGGCGACCGGCGTCCAGGCTTTGCACCCGGCACACTTCTGCAGCCAGTCGTCGTCGGCGCAGATCAGCTGCCGGGCGCGCCGGTAGTGTTTCTTCAGTACCCCGGCCACGGGCCCGAGATTGTTGGCGGCCCAGGCGATGGCCACGGTCTTGCCGGTCGCCTGGTGGATCGTCAGGCCGGTGGCGAATCCTTCGGTGATCAGGACGACCGCACCCGGCGAGCTGCCGATCTGGAAGTAGTGGCCTTCGACCGACATGCCGGCCGGCCAGTATTCCTTGTCGCGCTCGGTGCGTTTTATGCGCTCGCCGTGGATCTTCCGGCTGAGGATGAATTGCAGGCCGAAGATTTTTCCGGTCGCGTCCATGATCGGCACGACCATGGCGCCGGCGAAGGTGCCCAGGTACTTCCAGTCGGCGTCCTCGGCACCGGGCAGCTTGACCCCTTCGTTACCAGGATAAATGCGCGCCCCGCCACCGGATTTCAGCCCCTTGCGGCCAAGGTAGTCGTGTTCGGCGGATTGCTCGACCGGCATGCTCGCCCGCCAGACTGCCGATGCCCATTGCGATGCGCGGTCTATTTCGGACTGGCGCTCCGCCGCCGCCCGTTTCTTGTCGGCAGCCAGCCGGGCCGCCAGCGCCTTCTTCTGCTCGGCACTCAATTCCTCTTTGCGGATCTTCTTCGACCCGCATGACGGGCAGGCCTTTTCCTTCAGCGGCACCTCGGCGCCGCACTTGTCGCAGCGCCTGGTCAGGTCGATCTTGCGGGTTCCAGGATCATCGCCATGGAAAATCCCATAGCTGCCGGCCAAGTAAAGCTCGTTGTCGATCAGCAGCTCATAGAGCCGATACCACCCGCGCTTTTCAGTGTCGCCGCCATGCACCAGGCAGCGCACCGACTTCTCGCCGACCGCCAGCTTGAGCGGCAGGTCGAACTCGAGACCAGCCTCGCGCATCTGGTCGATTACATAGTCATAGTTCTTATAGTTCATTCGTTCACTAACCCACCAACCCACTGACTACCCGTTTTTCGAGCCTCTGACCCTCGTGCTTTGTGAATACGCAGGGGGCCCCCGCTTCGGGTGTCTTTTTAATCCGGCACCCTGGGGGAACGGGGCTATTGTTTGCGGCGCTTGGCTATTCCTGCCGAGGCCAGCAGGGTGGGAAGTTCCGACAGCACCTGCTGTATCTTCTGCAGCGCGGCGTCGTGCACAGCTGACCTGTCGCCGCAATACTTGGCGACCAAGTAGTGGATCGGCGACAGGTCTCCAGTCTTCTGCACGTAGAGTTCGAGAAGGCCCGTATCAAAGTGGCGCTGTCCGTCATCCGACAGCATGACCGACAGGTTGCCCGGCGCCTGGTCGAGGTCGGCGGCCATGCGCTTGAGGCCACGTTTGTAGATGCCGGCGGCGATGACCTCCTTGACCGATCTGTGATGACTCAACAACGTCGAGTCAAGGTCCAGCGTCATCTGGATCTGAGAATCGTCGATATTCATTGATAAATCCTCGTATCAGTGCTTTTCATGGCTTATCAGTGCCCTGTGTGACGATGGAATCAGGAAAAGGCCACGGACCGAAGTCCGTGGCAAAGGACGCAGCGGAGGTGAGCTGCGAACGAAAACAACGGGAAGGAGATTCCGGTCATGTCAGAACGAAAACCGCGAAGCGGCCAGAAGCAAGGATTGACATCAGGCGGCCTCTTTCGGAGAACAGTCGGTGCCGCGCAAATATGTCCAGTCGACGTCCGGGCGAAGCTCTTCGCAGCGAACCGCACCGTTTGTGATCCGCTCGATCGCCGGGCAATGATCTGCCGGAACGCGGCGAACACCGGACGACCATTGCGACAGCAATACCGGGACGATGCCAAGTGAGCGGGCTATTTCAGCGGCCCGGCCGCGCTCTTCTGAGAGGTAGTGTTTCAAATTCATGGCTATATAATAGCGTCACGCGATTGGTTGTCAATAGTGATTCTCCAATTCCACTATATTGCGCGTCGCTATCTAATGGCGCCATGAAGACGATCGAGGAAATCCGGCGTGAGTGGGTCTTGGTATTGATCTCACGTTTTGGGACAATCACCGGGCTGAATAAAGCCCTTGGGCGGGCGTCTACTGACGCAACGCTGTCGCAGATAAAGAACCAGGCGCTCGACAGCAAGTCCGGAAATCCGAAGAACATGGGCTCGAACCTCGCCCGCGAGATCGAGGAGAAGCTGGGCCTGGCGCGCGGCGCGCTGGACCACCCGCCTCCTGAAAACAATGCCGACGCCGAGTTTGTTCATCGTGTGGAAGAGGAAATCGCCAGGTACGAAGTGCCTGACCACATTCAACAGACAATTCTTACCTTGATCACCAGCTCTCCGGAGAAGTCGCATTGATCCTCAGCGGGCGACTTATCCCCGACACCGAGACCCCGCTCGACGACGGGCGGACCTTGCCGCCGCCGGTAAGGGCCAAGATCAGGCTGACTGATGGACGCGCCGTCCAGGCCATCATCAAACGCCTCAACCCACGGGAAACAGCGGTTGAGTGCTTCTGCGCCGAGCTGCTTTCTCTGTGGGGTCTTCCGACGGCACCGGCGGCGCTGGTCGAGGATGGCGCCACTCTTGTTTTTGCCAGCCTCGATACAGGATATCCAAGCCTCAAACGCCGCTTCGGAATCGATCTTGACATGACGAAGCCGGAGCAGGCCCGGCGCGCCCGCGCTGCCGGAGAACTGATCAAGCAGTGGGACGAAATCCCGACCGTGATTGCCGCCGACGAGGCGATTCGCAACCGCGACCGGAACCTTGGAAACATCCTGTGGGATGGCGCCACCAGAACCTACATTGACCACGCCGCCGCACTCGATCCTGGTGCGCGCGGGATCAACGTGCTGGCCGGGCTGATGTATGCCGTCGGCGCTTCTGAAAAGATGGAACGCGCGGCAGTTGCCGCCTGCTTCACGCTGGCCGCAGATGCCATAAAAAAGGCCACAGAAGGAATGCCGGAGACCTGGCTAGAATTTAAGAACGAGTTCTCCGACTTCGTGTCCGAACGCTTGCCACAACTAGCCAATGAGGTAATCTCATGCTTTCCGAAACCGCACAGGGACCTGCTCAACAGCTAGGCAACGCCTGGGTTCCGGTATTCTGGGAGCCCGTATCGGGCACCGGTGAGCGCCTGATGGTCGGGGTCATCGTGTCCTTTGAAGGAAATATCACGGCGCACCGGATCATACGCGACGACATCCTGGAAGCGCTCTACGGAAAATCCAGCGGCCAGCCGGCCGCGCTCATCGAATTCGCACTCGGCGATCTGCGCACCATCGCCGAACACCGCGGCTTGGCAGCGATCGAAAGCGAAACCAGCATGGGCCTGTCCTGCCTGCGTCCGCGCCACACCCAGCCGGACAGCGTAGACGATGCGCTGCGCACCGCCGCGACAATGTTCTCCAGCCTGGCCAGCATCGACCTCGTTGACGAAAACGACGATGCCGATGCTCCAAGCCAGGAAGAACAAGTACGACACTGGACGGTCGACGTCCGCGAACAGGTTGTTTTTACCCGCCCTGATTTTGCCCGGTCGTTCAATAAGGCCGTCAAGTTCTACCCGGATGGCGAGCCGGTTCGTTTCGGCTTCATCAACGACCGTGCGGTTATCCATTTTGGCGTGTTGCGGCCGGTGCAGCAATCGTCCAGCCTGCGCGACTCACGGGCGCGCCTGTGGGAGCTGGCGCGCGCTCAGGAAGCCGCCAACCGGCCGCATGCCGCGCTGCTGCTGGCCGTCCCGCGCAGTGACGATCCGCTGCTCGGCGAGCGCCAGCGCTCGGCTATCCTGCGCAATCAGCGTGAAATCGAGCGCGAAGCGGACGACGTCAATATCCGAATGCGCCCCGTAATGAACGCCAGTGCCGGCGCACAAGTCCTGCTCGAGCTCGCCAGCTAAAAACCACTTGCCATATGCGCGGCGGCGCGGGCATCATCGGGCATCGACCCAAGTGAGCGCGCGCCATGAACACTACTGCCTTATCCATGCTGCCGATGATTCTCGCCATCGGCATCTTTTACCTGCTGTTCAAGGCCATCAAGGGTAGCCTCGGCGGCGGCGGCAAGGTCGACCCAGTTGGCCGGATGATCTGCCCGGCCTGCGGCACCCGCGGCCAGCCGGCGACCAAGACCCGCGGCAGCCTGGCAATCGAGATCGTGCTGTGGCTTTGCCTGTTCATCCCGGGCCTCGTCTACTCGATCTGGCGCCTGACGACGCGTGTCCCTGTCTGCCCGGCCTGTGACGCCGAAGGCATGATCCCAGTAAATTCGCCGGTTGGAAGACGCCTGAGCGAAGCGGCGGGCCGGGAACAACACACCATAGAAATCTGAAAACCATGGAACTCCTTGCACTCATCGCTCTCGTGATTTGCATTGTCATCATGGTCAAAGCGTTCAATAAGCAGCCGCCGAGCGTTTCGCCCATCGACGAGCCAACCGCCATCGACCGCGAGCTGGCCGAGGCCACAAGAAACCTAACAAGAATTATCGACGAATGTACCAGGGCAGCACCGGACGGATTCCGGATACTGGCCAAGATCGCCAGCGCCGATGGCAAGGTCAGCCGCGATGACCTGCTGATCATGGTCCGCTATGCCGAGCGCCTCGATGCAGTGATCGATCCGGTGTGGATGGACGGACTGAAGCGGCTCAATGCCGGCGTCTCGGTCAAGGTCACTGGCACCGACGCCCTGCAGGACGAACTAGCCACCATCGCGCGCCAGCCCTTGCTGCACATTGCCCAGCTCTACGGCTCGGTTATCGCGCTGACCATCGGCAGCAAACGCATCAGCAAATCCGGAAAAACGCTGATCGACGCCGTCGAGAACACCCTAGTTGACGCTGCCGCGCCAGTCGCCCTTCCTGGCGAACTGCGCGTACCTGAAAAACTTTCCATCGCAGTCGATGGACCAATGACCACTGACCAAAATCAAGCCCCTCTGCCGGAACTGCCGCCGGAGCCTCCTCCGGAACCGCCCGCGCCGCCGGCGCATGACTGGGTAGCGCAGGCTAAAGCAGAACTCGCCGCCGAGCGAAAACGCTGACCGGCGAATACTCCATGCCCGCTTCGGCGGGTTTTTTTTCGCCTTGAATTCCATCGGCCACCATCTTATTCGTTAAATTTTCGCGTTACGCGATTGACTTTGTGTCGCGTTTCGCTATTATTTAGGCATCGCAGCAAGGTACACACCAACGAGTTTGGTGATGGTCCCGCGAAACCGAGAGCGCCGAAGCGGTGTGGGTAGGTGGGACGGATCAGGCCACAGGTACGCCGCGCCAATAACCGGAGCCGTTATGACCAAACCAAAAGACTTGAATGTGATCCACGACCCGCGAACTTATCGCATCCGCTGCGAAGCTCGCGAGATAGAGGTGGTCGAGGAAGCGCTGACCAAGTTCGCGCTGGACGTCTATGACCTGGCCAACCATTACGGCATTGCCGACGTGATGCTGGTCATGCAGGCCAACGTCTTTTTGCGCAGCGATTTGCTTTCCAACGAGCCTCAACGCGAACAGATGGTTTCCCAGTGCCTGCATTTCGGAAATGAGGCGCACGCCGTCGAACTTGCCGCTTATGCAAACGCATTTTTCCGAGCCCAGCTCGAACAGCGCCTTGGATTTATCAAGACGCATGCCGAAAAACGCGCCCGGCCATGAAGGAGATTGAAGCGATGAAAACGAACCTGGTTATCGGCGGCACCGAAGTCCGCACC
>ERZ724527.129-NODE-129-length-36971-cov-6.013165_pt1 | contig 36971 bp, 42 predicted proteins | sample MGYA00376060_ERZ724527 | MGnify/ENA primary metagenome ERZ724527 (study PRJEB28724, sample SAMN07190886) | activated sludge metagenome | isolation source: activated sludge of sewage treatment plant in Hong Hong | place: USA: Christiansburg, Virginia | collected...
GGCAGAGCGTTCTGCGCAGGTCAAAGAGGAGCCCGCGCGGCGGGCGGGGGACACGGAGCAGAAGGCTCTGCCGCCCAAGCTCCTAGCGGTCCAAATCACAGGCGCGGTCGGCGTGGAGACAGGTCTTCCGCCCGCACCCCCAGCGCGGCCATGGCATCGGGCACCGGCAAGCCTTGCACCAGCGCCGCGGTCAGCTGGCCCATGGCCGGGGCCGTCTGGATGCCATAACCACCCTGCCCAGCCAGCCAGAAGAAGCCCGGCGCTTCGGGCGCAAAGCCCACGACCGGCGACTTGTCGGATACGAAGGAACGCAGCCCGGCCCACTTGCGCCGCACCTGGCGGATCTGCAGCGTGGTGGCGGTCTCTATGCGGTCCACGGCAATGGCCACATCCAGCTCTTCGGGTTGTACATCCTGCGGGCTTACCGCGTCTTCATTGGCGGGCGACATCAGCAGCACGCCGGCATCGGGCTTGAAGTAAAAACTCTCCGCTGCATCAATGACCAGGGGCCAGGCGCTGATGTCGCAGCCCGCCGGGGCTTCCGTGGTGAAGGCGGTTCGGCGCTTGGGCACCAGGCCGACGGGCGCTGCTCCGGCGAGCTGCGCCAGTTCATCACACCAGGCACCGGCCGCATTGACGACGATGGGCGCAAAGAAACTGCCGGCGGCCGTGTCCACCCGCCAACCGCCCCCCGCCTCGCGCACGATGTGCTGCACGCCCGCCCCGCACACCAGCTGCGAACCCGCCGCCCTGGCCCCGCGCAGAAAGCCCTGGTGGATGGCGTGCACATCCACGTCCATGGCATCGGGCTCAAACACACCGCAGTGAGCTGCCTCGGGCCGCAACACGGGCACGCGCTGCAGGATGTCCGCCTGTTTCCACCACTGCACATTGGGTACCAGCGCGCGCAACTCCTGCCAAACGGCGCGCAGGTGGTCATGGTCCGACGCCGCGCCCACAATGAGTGAGCCGCGCGGCGTCACCAATGGATAGTCTGAGAAGCCCGGGGGCGGATCGAAGTAGAACGGTTTTGACGCGGTGGTGATCGCCCGCACGGTGGCATTGCCGTAGGTCTCGGAATACATCGCCGCCGAACGACCGGTGGCGTGGTAGCCCGGTTGCGCTTCGCGCTCCAGCAAAACCACACGCAGGTGGGGCGCCAAAAAATAGGCGGCCGATGCACCGGCCATGCCGGCACCGATGATGAGTACGTCTGTAGTCGCTATCACTTTAGTAGCTATAGAATTAATATTGACGAGGGCTGGTGGGCTATTTTGCATCAAGAGGATTGGTATGGGCTTGTTCTGGAATGCGGGGCTGGGGATCGCGGTGATCGCGGCGATGGGTTCCGCCACGGCCTCCGGTCTGGACTACCAGACGACCGGCCTCGGCCCCGACAACCTGCCGGTGATGGCCCCGCAGCTCAAGGCGCGCCTGCGTTTTCCCATGGCCTGGAGCCCTCAGGTCAAGGATCTGGTCGCCTGGCGCGCGGCCGGTGTGGCCAAGCTCTGGGAGCTGACCCTGCAGACGCCTGACCACACCCCGTTCGGCCCGCAGGTGGTCGACGAAGTGGACCGCGGCACCTATGTTGCCCGCAAGGTGGCTTTCAACCTGACGGCCGACAGCCGCGTGCTGGGGCTGCTGCTGGTGCCCAAGGGCCAGGGCCCGTTCCCGGCAGCCATCCTGTACCACGACCACGGCGCTCGCTTCGACATTGGCAAGGAAAAGATGATCACACCCTGGGGCGACCCGGCGCGCCAGGAGGCGTCCAGGGCCTGGGCCGAGCGCTATTTCTCCGGGCGTCCTCCGGGCGACGAACTGGCCAAGCGCGGGTACGTGGTGTTCGCCACCGACGCACTGGGCTGGGGCGACCGCGGTGCCCTGAGCTACGACATGCAGCAGGCGCTGGCCGCCAACTTCTTCCAGTTGGGCAACTCGCTGGCCGGCCTGATGGCGCTGGAAGACACCCGCGCCGCCGCGTTTCTGGCCAGCCTGCCCGAAGTAAACCCGCAGCAGGTGGCAGCCATCGGCTTCTCGATGGGGGCCATGCGCGCCTGGCAGGCCGCGGCGCTCAGCGACGCGATCACGGCGACAGTCGCCGCGAACTGGATGGCCACCACCGAGGGCCTGATGGTGAGCGGCAACAACCAGCTGCGCGGCGGCTCGGCCTGGATGATGGTCCACCCGGGCCTGCAACGCTTCCTCGATTACCCGGATGTGGCCAGCCTGGCCGCACCCAAACCGATGCTGCTGTTGGCCGGAGAGCAGGACGCGCTGTTTCCGCCCGACGCCGTGCGCGCCGCCTACACCAGCATGGGCCGGGTCTGGGCTGCGTGGAAAGCCGGCGACCGGTTCCAGACCCGGTTCTGGCCGGGCGGCCATGTGTTTGAGCAGGACCAGCAGGTGTTCGCCTATGACTGGCTGGACCGGCAGTGGGGCCTGAAGCGCTGAGCGTGCCGTCCACAGCCCGTGCATTCGGTGCGTCAGCGCACCGACGCCGGGCCGGGCCTGGCGTACCTTCAAGCGGATTGTGTGGGTAGCGCTGACATACCGCAGCGTCCAGGAGACTGGAAGTGTCTCAATCCCAAGGAGTTTCAAATGCACAGCAAATCCGTCCTATGCGCCATCCTGGCCGCGTCCATGTTCAGCGGTCCCCTGGCCTTCGCCCAGGGCGACTCACCCTACATGAACCGTGGCCGCAACGACCAGGGTCAAGGCCAGGGCCAGCGTGGCGACGACCGGGACCGCCGCGGGCAGGACGCACGCCCGTCAGACCGACCGGGCAACCGTGGCAACGCCTATGGGCGCAACCAGCAAAACCGGTTTGACCGCGGCGAACGCGGTGCCGGACCCGACCACTCCTACTACCGCGGCGAGCGCATGCCGCCCCAGTACCGCACCCGCCAGTACATCGTGGAAGACTGGCGTGGTCACCACCTCAGCGCACCACCGCGTGGCTACCACTGGGTGCAGTCCGGCGGCGACTACGTGCTGGTCGCGATTGCCACCGGCATCATCCTGCAGCTGCTGCTGAACAACTAGGGCCGGGCATTCCCGGTCTCAACGACCGGTACTGACCCGCCAGACCACATTGCCGACGTCGTCGGCCACCAGCAGGGCACCCTGCCGGTCGAGCGCGACGCCCACCGGGCGACCCCAGGCGTCGCCGTCCGGACTCAGAAAGCCGGTCAACACGTCGACCGGAGCCGCGCCGGATGGCCTGGCGCCTTCAAAGGGAACGAAGACCACCTTGTAGCCGCTGTGTGGTCTGCGGTTCCACGAGCCATGCTGGCCAACGAACATGCCGTTGGCAAACGCTGCCGGCAGCGTGGTCCCCACCGACGAGGCCAGGCCCAAAGACGCCGTATGCGGCCCCAGTGCGTAATCGGGCGCAAGCGCCTGCGCCACCCGGTCAGGCCGCTGGGGCGTCACCCGTTTGTCGACATGCTGCCCGTAGTAGCTATACGGCCAGCCGTAAAACCCGCCGTCCCGCACCGACGTCAGGTAGTCCGGAACCAGATCGCTGCCGAGTTCGTCGCGTTCGTTGACCACCGTCCACAGTGCGCCGCTGTGCGGCTCCCAGCTCAAGCCCACCGGGTTGCGCAGCCCGGATGCAAAGACCCGGTGATCCCCGCTGTGTGCGTCCACCTCCCAGACCGCTGCGCGCTCGGCCTCCGCCGCCATCCCACGTTCGGCCACATTGCTGTTGGAACCCACGCTGACATAGAGTTTGCTGCCGTCGGCGCTGGCGATGAGGTTCTTGGTCCAGTGGTGGTTGATGGGACCCGCGGGCAGCGCAACAACCCGGGTGCCGCTGGCCACGATCTGCGTGTCCCCACTGGCGTAGGGAAAACTCCAGACCGCATCCGAGTTGGCGACATACAGACGATTGCCCACCAGGGCCATGCCAAACGGCGAGTTCAAGCCCGCCAGCAGCACCGACCGAACATCGGCGATGCCATCGCCATTGGTGTCGCGCAGCAGCGTAATGCGGTTGGCGCTGGGAACGGCCGCACCGGCGCGCTGCATCACCAGACCCATCAGCCAGCCCCTGATGCCCTGGGCATCGTCGGGCTTGGGTGGCGCATTGGTCTCGGCCACCAGTACGTCACCATTGGGCAACACATACAGCCAGCGCGGATGGTCCAGGTTGCGGGCAAACGCGACCACGCGCATGCCTAGTGCGGCCTTCGGGGTCACGCCCGCCGGCCAGCCTTTGGCCGGTGCGATGTTCACCGTAGGAATCAACGCTGACCGTGGCTCCGGCAACGTCGGGTTTGGTCCGGTCCCCGCGGAAATCGGCAGTACGGCCATGTCGGAGCAGGCACCCAACACCGCCGCCAGTGCCAGCATGGGCACGGTGCCGGCATGGGCCACCCTGCGCCAGCGGTCAGGCCGTGTGCTTTTTGATCCACGCCACATAGTGGTCCATCCAGTCTTGTAGAAACTTTCGGCTCGACTCACCGACGCTGCCGTCAGCCGCGAACAGGCCGTCCTTGGCCTGGATAAAGGCCTCGGGCTGCCCCAGCGTTGGAACGTCCAGATAGGCCAGGATATTGCGCAAGTGCTGCTGCGCCATCGCTGTGCCTGTAGCGCCAATGGACACGCCCAGCACGCCGGCGGGCTTGCCGACCCAGGCGCTGTGGCCGTAGGGCCGCGAGGCGTGGTCCATGGCATTTTTCAGCACGCCGGGAATGGACCGGTTGTATTCCGGCGTGATGAACAGCAGCCCCTGTGCCTTGCGGATTTCCGCCTTCACGCGCAGGACGGACGCCGCCGGATGGTCGTCGTCATCCTGGTTGTACAGCGGCAGGTCGTCGATCTGGACCTGCTCGAAAGTGAAGTCCGATGGCGCCAGCAGTGCCACGGCGTGGGCCAGCTTACGGTTGAAGGATTCGCGGCGAAGGCTGCCGACGACAACGGCGATCTTGTACAGGCTCATGGTCTTGCTCCCAAAAAAAGCATGGTGCGCCGACATCCTGCCCCTGACTGTGCTCCAGCGAACGTTGGCCGAAGCCAGGCCTACTGGGCCGCAACCACGATCGGTGAGGTGGCAAGCATCTGGTCATTCAGGGTGCCCAGGCATTGCTTGCGGATGGGGCCATTGGGCATTGCATCGCAGCGCATGCGCGCCGCTGCGCGCGCGACGGTGTCCTGTCGTCGCAACTCACCGGCAGTGGTGGCACTTCTCACGACCGAATAGAACGCCACCAGCATGCCAAAAACGGCCAGTGAAACCGCGAACACGCCCCAACGGGATTCGGAAACCTTGAATTGCTTCAGTGGCATGGGTGTCTGGTCCTGGTAGTACAAAAAAAATGACAAGAGATAACCCCGGCACGTCTTTCGGAGTGCCGGGGCTAAATGCCGGATGAAACATCCGGCCCGCCGGGGGTGTGGTTAAGGAAAGAGCACCCGACCTGCAAAGTCTCGGGCATCGCTTGCAGCGCGTCTGTTCGGTTGCGCACCCTGCGAGCCTGCCTGCCCGAACCCGACGCTAGCGGCGATGGCTCTCCCGGGTGGCCTGTGTGGACGCCGCGCTCGACGCCGTATCCTTCGCGTCAGAAAACAGGACCTGGTTGCCACCCGCCGCCTTGGACTGGTACATGGCAGCGTCAGCCCACTTTAGCAGATGGTCCTGGCTTTCATCGTGGTTGACAAACATCACCACGCCGATACTGGCCGTGCAATGGTGTTCGACGGTCAGATCCGTTTTTCCTTCCTTCTTGAACGTCAAAAAGTAGGGCTTGTCCAGGCTGGCGCGAAGTTTCTCGGCCACCAGTCCGGCCTGGGTGGTGGACGCACTTCTGTCCAGGTCCAGCTCGCTGAGAATCACCACGAACTCATCGCCACCGAAACGGGCCACGACGTCAGCCTCCCGCACGCCACTGCTGATGCGCCGGGCCACCTCGACCAGCAGCAGGTCCCCCATGTAATGCCCATGCACATCATTGAGTGACTTGAAATTGTCCAGGTCCATGAACATCAACGCGCTGTAACGGCCACTGCGATTGCTGGCGGCCATGGTCTGGGCCAAGCGGTCGGTCAACAGGCGACGATTGGGCAGCCGCGTCAACGAGTCATGCAAAGCCAGATCGAGAATCTGCTTTTCGGCCAGCTTGCGCTCCGTGATGTCACGCGCCGCGGCGAACACACCCTGCAGCCGCCGGTCTCTGTCATAGAAGGTGGTGGCGTTGTAGGACACCACGGTTTCCCTGGCATCCCGGTCGCGCGCGGTGAGTTCGTAGTTGGTGACCTTTTTCTTGATCAGCACCAGGTTGATGGCCGCCTCGGCCCGCTCCGGGTCGGTGAAATAGTTCTTGAAGGGCGCGCCGATCAGCTCGTCCCGTGTGCACCCGGTGAGCGCCTCCATCTGCTTGTTGACGTCGGTGATGATGCCCGACGGATCGGTGGTCATCAGGGCGTCGATGTTGGATTCGAACAGGGAGCGCGTGTAGAACTGGTTGTCACGCAGGCGCTGGCCGAGCTGCTTCTGGTCGACCTCGATCTGCTTGCGCGCGGTGTTGTCGGTGCCGATCAGCAGGTAGCCGATGATGGCGTTGTGGGCGTCGCGCAGGGCCGTGACCGAGACCACCGCTGGGAAGCGGCTGCCGTCCTTGCGGATGTAGGTCAGCTCGTAAATATCCTCGATACCGCGCGAGGCCTTGAACACCAGGGCCTCGAAGCCCGGCGCAATCGGCGTGACCAGCTCTGCACTCAGGGCCCTGGCACGCATGATCAGCTCCTGCGGGTCGGATATGTCGGCCGGCGTGATCCTGTTCAGGACCTCGGCGGCAGAATAGCCCAGCATGCGCTCGGCGCCGACGTTGAAGATCTGGATCACGCCCTTGGCGTCGGTGGCGATGCTGGAGAAGTTGGCGCTGTTGAAAATCGCGTTCTGCAGGGCGGCGGCCTTGAGCAGGGCTTCCTCGGCCAGTCTGCGTGCGGTGTTGTCGGTGCCGATCAGCAGGTAGCCAATGATGGCATTTTGCGCGTCGCGCAGGGCCGTGACCGAGACCACCGCCGGTAAACGGCTGCCGTCCTTGCGGATGTAGGTCAGCTCGTAAATGTCTTCGATACCGCGCGAGGCCTTGAACACCAGGGCCTCAAAACCCGGTGCAATCGGGGTCTCCAGTTCATCGCTCAAGGTCTTGGCCCGGGCAATCAGCTCCTGCGGATCGGAAATGTCGGCAGGCGTGATCTTGTTCAACACCTCCACAGCCTTGTAACCCAGCATGCGCTCGGCGCCGACGTTGAAGATCTGGATCACGCCCCGGGCGTCGGTGGCGATGCTGGAGAAGTTGGCGCTATTGAAAATGGCGCTTTGCAAGGCCCCGATGCTGAGCAGTGTCTCTTCGCGCTTCAGGGCCACCATGCCCGAAGCCTCAGCCTCGGCCTCAACCGCGACCACTGTGGCGTCGGGGCTCGCGGGCTTCTGGTCTTTCCTGGTCAGGAGTGAGCGCGACTGGTGTTTGCCGTGTGGTGGCTTTAGTTCGGCAAGACCGACATCTGGTGGTGGCATGGCAGGGGTCCCGGCAGAAAAGACAAAGAGGGCGGAATTGCAGCGTAGCCACCGCAAGCGTCAAAGTCTGTTCGGCTGCGCACACACAACAGGATGGGACCTGTGTATGCCAACGCACAGAACCTGACAGGCAATGTCCGTATCGTCGGTCCAGAATTCAAACAACCCACCTGCAGGACGGCGTCGTGGAACACTTGGCACATAGGGCACATACGGCAAAAGCCGCCGATTACGTTGGCAACGCCAAGCTCACGTGCCCGCGGTGCCGCGGCAACCTGATCCGCCGACCGCGCCGACCCATTGACCGCCTGTACAGCCTGTTCACGCCGGTTCAGCGCTATCGATGTGATCGGTTTTCATGCCGGTGGATTGGCAATATCGCGGTTGATCCGGTTGACGCCCAGTCACCCCAGGCCTCCTCTCTGCACTCCTTTCTGAAGACTCCCATGATCACTCTCCTCAACATTCTGCTGGTTGTCGCCCTCCTGGTGCTGGTGCTCATGGCTGCCTTTAGCGCATCGATGACGGATCCCCCACCGGCAGAGAGGGACACACGCGACGCCCTCCCCGCCAAGGAAAAGAACTGGTCCACTGACGACAAGGCAGACGGGGCGCCGCCCTTCCAGACGGGCAGCCCGCTTGCCGATGCCTTGCCGGGTCAATACCAGTCCAGCCGCAGCAGGGCGACTCTCACCATGCAGTCCGCATCCACGCCGAAGTAGTCCCGTTTCCGCCTGGATGCCAGCAGCCACCACCCGGCTCTGTGCGCTCGCGCACCGACCGCCTGGGGCCTGATCGATAGGCTGACGTCCTGTCATTGCATGAAAGGACTCACCATGATTGAGACGACTGTCCCCGAGAGCCCTCCCGTAGCCGCCGTTGAGGCGCGCGCCGTGCCGACTGTCCTGGTCGCCAGCATGGAAGCGGTGGCCCGTTCCCGCCTGTTGAAAGTCGGTGTGGACACCTTGCTGACCGAGGTCGCGGCCTTGCTGTCGGCCGCCCAGATCAGCCTGGTCGTGGTGTGCGACGCAATGGGTTCGGTAGTCGGCGTGATCACCGAGACCGTACTGGTCCGCCAGCTCGGGTTTGGTCGCGCCGATGTGTTCACCACCCGCGCCGGTGAGGTCATGCACCGCGACTTCACGGCCTGCGAGGCCTCGGACACGTTGGCCGAGGTGCTGGCGATGATGCACACGCGCGGACTCGTCCATGTGCTGGTGGTGGAAGCCGGTAACAAACCGGTCGGTGTGCTCAACGCGCGCGACGGCCTGAGGACATTGCTGGCCGCAGGCAACGACGAAGAGGCTTTGCTGCGCAACTATGTGATGGGTGTTGGATACCAATAGAGGAATTTTCATGACCCTCATCCGCAAGGGACAGGCCCCGCTACCGCTTGAGCGCGCTGCCTTCAGTACCCGGTTTCGCGCATCCTTCATCGACCCGGCGTTCCGCACGGAAGAAGCAGCGCTTGCGCGTCTGGAGGACATCGCCTGGCTGGCCTACACCGAAGGGCGCAAAGCGCCGTTTACCCGCAAGGCGGGGCCCGGCTATGCGGACCCTGACTACGACCTGTCCGTGGAGTGGATTGCCACCAAGCACAGCATAGACCAGGCGCAACTGCACTGGGCCGACCCGACCACACCGTCCCGGGTGCTGCTGGTCTGTGGCTCGGCGCGCAACGACGGCACCTGCCCTGGTGAGATCTCCAAGTCCTACCGTCTGCTGGAGCTGGCGCGCCAGGAGCTGGAGCAGGCCGGTATTGAGGTGGATGTGCTCGACCTGAGCTTGCTGACTTCCGAATACAACTTGCACATCCACCCCTGCAAGGGCTGCGCATCGACCGCCATGCCCCTGTGCCATTGGCCGTGCAGCTGCTACCCCAACCACGCACTGAACCAGACCGGCGACTGGATGGCCGAGCTGTACCCGCGCTGGGTCGCCGCGCATGCGGTGATCTTGGTCACGCCGGTGTACTGGTACCAGAGCCCCAGCCCCTTGAAATTGATGATTGACCGCCTGGTCTGCGCCGACGGCGGCAACGCCGACCCCACGTCGACATCCGGCAAAAAGGCCGCCAAAGCAAAAGAACTGGAGCTGGCTGGTTGGGACTATCCCCAGCACCTGGCGGGGCGCGCCTACGGACTGGTCGTGCACGGCGATGTGGCGGGTGTGGACGACGCGCGACGCGCCTTGTCCGACTGGCTGGACTGGATGGGCTTTATCGATGCCGGCGCCCAGGCGCGCCTGGGCCGCTATATCGGCTACTACGCCCCCTATGCCACCAGCCACGAGGCCTTGGACGCCGATGAAGCCATGCAGGAAGAAACCCGCAACGTCGCCCGCGCCGTGATCCAGGCCGTCGCCGATTTACGCGCCGGGCGCCTGCAGGCCGTGCAACCCGCCCTGAAGCGTCCACGTCCCAAGTAGCGTGCGACCGGGCCCGAGGTGCAATGATGCTGTCCCGATTGGTTTTGCCGGAAGTGCTGGATGACCTGCCCGAGGACGACCCGCGGGCCATGCAGTCGCGGCGTGACCTCCGGCGCGTTCATCTTGTCATGGGGACCCGCTCCATCCTGCTGCAGGCCCTGCAGGATATGCCCGCACTGCGCCGGACCGGAGCGCCCCTGCGCATACTCGAACTGGGTGCTGGCGATGGCAGTCTGATGCTGAGCGTCGCGCGGGCACTCGGACCTGCATGGGCTCCCGTTCATCTGACGCTGCTGGATGCCCAGTCACTCGTCACGCGAGGCACGATCGCCAGCTACGCGGAACTGGGATGGACTGCAGTTACCTCCGTGCTCGACGTGTTTGAGTGGGCGGATGATCCGACCGGCGCGGACCGCCGTGGCAAACGGTACGTTCCATGGGACCTGATTGTTGCCAATCTGTTTCTTCACCACTTCGAAGGTGCCCAGCTCGTCGGCCTGCTGCGCACCATTGCGGATCGGTCCGACCGGTTCCTGGCCTGCGAACCGCGACGCGCATGGCTGCCCCTGGTTGGCAGTCATCTGATAGGCGCGCTGGGCACCAATGCGGTCACGCGTGAAGATGCCGTGCTCAGCGTGCACGCCGGCTTTCGCGGGGGAGAGCTCACGGCGCTCTGGCCCGGGGTTGGCGACACATGGGAGGTGCAGGAGTATTCGGCCGGTCTGTTCAGCCATTGTTTCCGCGCCGAACCCATCCTGGAGGATTGATGCGCACCGGTCAGTGTTATCCATCGCACCGACAGAATTTTCCGGCTCCTGCAATCTAGCGCTTTCACCAACGAGAGATCACCATGTCCAAGAAGTCTGACCTTACCACCGTAAAAGCCCTGCGCAGCGACGCGCGCAAAAACATGGAACTGGGCGCTGTCACCGCAGACTACCGTGCCGACCGGGCGGCGGTCATCGACCAGCTCAACCAGGCGCTGTCCACAGAACTGGTGTGCGTTTTGCGCTACCGCCGCCACTATTTCATGGCACGGGGCATTCACGCACGCGGGGTGGCGGCCGAGTTTCTGGCCCACTCCAATGAAGAGCTTGGACACGCCGACCTGCTGGCCGCGCGCATCGTGCAACTCGGCGGGGAGCCGGACTTCGCACCCGCCAACCTGGCGGGCCGCAGCCACGCCGAATATGTTGCAGGAACCTCCCTGCGCGACATGATCCGTGAAGACCTGGTCGCCGAGCGGATCGCCATCAACAGCTACCGCGACATGATCCGCTACCTGGGTGCGGATGACCCCACCACCAGCGACATGCTCAAGGGCATCCTGGCTGTCGAAGAGGAACACGCCGACGAGCTGGCCGACCTGCTGGAAGACTTTCCGCACGCCGAATGAATGGGCATCCGCCAGGACACCACCATGAGTACCTATCAACACCAAGTATCCGGATTCTTTGTCCAGCGCGAGGAGGCCGAAATGGCCCGCGACAAATTGATACTTCTGGGCCTGCCGCCGACGAGCCTGGCCATTTTTGACAACGACCGGACCTCGCCGTCTCCAGCCTCCCACGCCAACATCAACGCCGCGCTCAAGGGCCTGCTGGTCGATGGCGCCGTCGTACTGGTCGCGACGACCTGGTCTGTGCAAGAGACCCAGATCGCCACCGACCTCATCCAGGAAGCCGTTGGCTCCTACAAAGATGTCGCCACGGTGTGACGCGCCGCTAACTACCGGAGAATACCTTGAACAAAAGCGAACCCCCCACCAGCTTTGGTGTCTTCAAGCCCGTCGGCCATACCCTCATCGCGTTTTACACCGCAGACGAACTGCAGGCCGCACAGCAGCAGCTGACAGGCATGGGCTTCGAGCCGTCCAGCATGGTGCACTACACCGCGGCGGAAATGCAGGCCCAGGTGGATGCCGAGCTATTGGCGCCAAGCCCTATGGCCAATTTTGGTTATGAACTGGAACTGGTGCGCCTGCATGGAGACCTGGCACAGAAGGGTTGCAGTTTCCTGGTGGTCGACGCGCCGACCGAGGCCCTGGCGGAACAGGTCGCCGAGTTGGTGCGCGCCGTCCAGCCCGCTACCGCGCAGCACTATGGGCGGTTCATGATTGAAGACCTGACCGAAGACCCCCCGGGTCGCATGCGGGAGCGGGATGCACATCCCGTCTGAGATCTGCCCTACACTGCAAACCATGCGCCAAGAACATGACTCCATGGGCGATATTGCCGTCGACGATGCCGCCCTCTGGGGCGCGCAGACCCAGCGGTCCTTGCTGCACTTTGCCATCTCCACCGAGCGCATGCCGGCAGAATTTCTGTTCGCATTGGCACGCACCAAACGGGCCGCGGCCATGGTCAATGCCGAACTCGGCCTGCTGGACAAGCCGGTAGCGCTGGCCATTGCACAGGCTGCCGACGATGTGCTGACAGGGCAGCACCCGGATGCGTTTCCACTGTCCGTCTGGCAAACCGGGTCGGGCACGCAAACCAACATGAACATGAACGAGGTGCTGGCCAACCGCGCCTCGGAAATCCTGGGCGGCCCGCGTGGTACCGCTCGCCTGGTTCACCCCAACGACCACGTGAACCTGGGGCAATCGTCAAACGATATTTTTCCCACCGCCATGCACCTGGCTGCGCTGGCGGGGCTGACCCAGCAGTTGCTACCCCATCTGGAGTCCCTGCGGTCCACGCTGGACGCCAAGGCACGGACCTTCAGGGACATTGTCAAGATGGGGCGCACCCATCTGCAGGACGCCACCCCCATCACGCTGGGCCAGGAAATGTCGGGCTGGGTGGCGCAGTTGGCACACGCGCAAGAGGCCATCCACAGCAGTCTGGCCCCCCTGATGGCGCTGGCCGTGGGCGGCACGGCCGTGGGTACAGGGATGAACACCCACCCGGAATTCGGCGCGCGCGTGGCTGCCCGTCTGGCACAGGAATGCGGACTGGCGCTACGCTGCGCGGACAACCGTTTCGCGGCACTGGCCGCCCACGATGCGCTGGTCAACGCGCATGGCGCCCTGAAGACGCTGGCCGTGGCCCTGATGAAGATCGCCAACGATGTGCGCTGGCTCGCCAGTGGCCCGCGTGGGGGCTTGGGTGAACTGCATCTGCCCGAGAACGAGCCCGGCAGTTCCATCATGCCGGGCAAGATCAACCCCACCCAGTGCGAGGCGCTGACCATGGTCTGCTGCCAGGTGATGGGCAACGATGTGGCGCTGGGCATCGGTGGGGCGATGGGCAACTTTGAACTCAATGTGTTCAAGCCGCTGATCATCCACAACTTCCTGCAAAGCGTGCGGATGCTGTCCGACGCCATGGCGGGCTTTGACCAGCACTGCGCGCGCGGCCTGGAGCCGGATCGCCCGCGCATCGCCTGGTTGCTGGAACACTCTCTGATGCTCGTCACGGCGCTCAGCCCCCACATTGGCTACGACCGCGCGGCCGACATCGCAAAACATGCCCACCTGCACGGCACCTCCCTGCGGGCAGCGGCCCTGGCCCTGGGAGCGGTCAGCGCGGAGCAGTTTGACGCGTGGGTCCGGCCGCAGGACATGGTCTGACGGCGCGCTCTAGAGCCAGTACTCCAGCCGGCGCGCGGCCCACTCCTTCAATCGGTCCGCAAGGGGGCGCTGGTCCCACTGCGCAGCAGTCACTTCAACGGAATAGCGCAAATCCTCCTCAAAGGCGGACTCCAGCGCCAGGCCAAATTCAGGGTCCAGCACCACGGCATTGAGTTCGTAGTTGTGCAGGAAGCTGCGCAGGTCAATATTGGCCGACCCCACGGTTGACCATATACGGTCAACAACGGCCGTCTTGGCGTGCAGTACGGCAATCTGCAGCTCATAGACCCGCACCCCGCTGGTCAACAGGTCTGTATAAAACGAACGTCCGGCATGAAAGACCAGGCCACTCTCCAGCACGCCGGGCAGGATGATTTTGACATCGACGCCACGGCGCGCGGCGTTGGTCAGCGCCAGCAGGATCTGGGCATCCGGAACAAAATAGGCACAGGTAATGTGGATCGACTTCTCCGCTGCGTTGATGGCCAGAATGTAGGCTGTATAAATGTCTGGGTCACCTCCCTGGGGAGCACTGGCCAGGATGCGCACCAGTTTGTCCCCCGCAGCGTGCAGCGGGGGAAAGAAATTGCTGTCGCTCAGCGCAGGTGCCTGTTGGCCTACCCAGTTGTTCAAAAACTCCCATTGCAAAGCCGCTACCGCCGGACCTTCGATGCGGATGTGGGTGTCGCGCCATCCGACCTTGGCTTGGCTCCTGGACTTGGACCGAAACAGCGAGCTGTTCGAATAGGTGCTGCTGATGTTGACGCCACCGGTAAAGGCCACCAGCCCGTCCACCACCAGAATCTTGCGGTGGTCGCGGTTATTGGGCGCCCAGGGGCCCACCAGTTTCAGCGGATTGACGGGGTTGAATGCCACCAGGTGAATGCCCGCTTCGCGCATCCTGTCAAAGAATGCCTGTGGCGTACCAATGGTTCCAATGGCATCGTAAATGATGTGCACCTGCACGCCGGAGCGCTGGCGCTCCATCAACAGATCTGCAAACTGCAGGCCGACCGCGTCCTGGTCAAAGATGTAGGTCTCCAGGTTGATGTGGTCTTTGGCAGCGCCAATCGCCTGGATCATAGACGCCATGGTCTGCGGCCCGTCGTAGAGCAGCGTCACCTTGTTGCCCGCAATCAGCGGACGTCCCGTGGCCAGCTCTTCAACGGCGGCCAGCGCCGTGGCGTCGAGGTAGGAGTTCTTCCACCGGCTGGCCAGCAGCGCCTGGCTGCTCTTCCTGCTCAGTGCGCCCTTGGCACCCACCACGGTAGGGACCGTCCCCGGCTCCACCGGGTGATCAAGGTAGCGCACCTCCTGTAGCGCCGCACAGCCACAAAACGCCAGGCTGGCGAACGCCATCAACGTCAGGCGCAGTAGCCGTCGAACCAATGCTGGGCACATTCGTGTTTCCTTGTTGTCACGAGTGTAGTGCGCGGTCGTTTCGGCTTCCGTGCGTTGGCTAACAGACCGCGCGCCGGCTACTGCCTATGCTGGATCTGCGTGTCGAAAGCCATGCAGGCGTCGCACTCCGTGTTGCCAGTGCCACGGGCACTCACTCCCGTATCCACAAGGAAGTCACCATGACCAAAAAATCCATCTACATCGAAAAAATGAAAACCCAGCTCGACGAGCTCAATGCCAGCATGAACAAGCTGGACGCCAAGACGCAGGAAGCCAAGGAAGATGCCCGGGCAATGTACCTGGAAGAAATGGCCAAAATGCGCCACCAGTCCAAGCTGGCCGTGGCCAAGCTCGACGACATGAAGACGGCCAGCGAAGAAACCTGGGAAGCCATGGTCGCCGAGATGGAAAAAGTGCGGGATGCCTTCACGCACTCCTTCCACTACTTCAAGTCCCAGGTCTGAGTCTCAGACCCTCCAACTAAAAAGGTGGCACAAGGCCACCTTTTTTCATGGACAACCGCTCTAGCTGCGTGGCTCACCTGCCTCGTTCACCGTGATCGTCTGCCCCGGCGCAGCCGTCATCTGGACGCGGTGCTCTATGCCCCTGAAGTTGTACGACACATCCCAGAAGGCCGGTGCCGCGTTGCTGGGCCGCTCGGCGCAGCGCTGCACGTCCCGCGTGGTGGCGGGCTGCCCATTGTTGTTGCGTCCCACATTGGAGCCAATGGCCGCGCCGGCAACAGCGCCACCGACGGTGGCAATGTCTTTGCCGACACCGCCGCCCACCTGGTGGCCCAAGACCCCGCCCAGCAGTGCGCCGACCACGGCACCGCCCACATTGGGTTCACCCCGTGTGGCGGCCACTTCTTCCTTCTCCATCCAGCAGCGCTGTTCGGCCGGGCCGACCACCGCACGCACCGACGTCACATTGGCTTCAAACAGCCGCTCCTCGTTGCGCCTGCGGCTGTCGTAGACGGGCGCGGGTGCCGGCGCAAAGCGTCGATCTTCCACCCGCGTGTTCCAGTCCACGGCACGCACCGACGAAATGCGGTCATTCATGCCCATGGAGGTCAGAGAAGGATAGCGCCCGGGGTTCAGCACCTTGCACTCGCCGCCGAAGCGGCTATTCATGCACACCTCCCAGCGCTGGCCCAGCACAACCGCAGACGATGCGCGGTCATTGAAACCGATCACCGAGAAATCGCTGACCGGCTGGTCGGCAGAAAATGTTCGGCCCTGAAAACCTTCGTCTTCATAAAACGTCACCTGCGAAGCCAGTGGCTGCGGTGCCATGCGGTCAGCCAGGTCACGCCCGTTGCGGTCCACCGGCTTGACCGAGGAGACGCGGTCGTTGAGCCCCATGGCGTTCAGCGACGGATACTGACCGGGGCGCAAAATCATGCAGCGCCCGCCGAAGCGCACGTCCTCGCAGACTTCCCAGCGGGCCGAACCACCTCCGGAGACGATGACCGACGAGGCCCGGTCGTTGAACCCACCACGGGCCAGATTTCCCATCTGCCGGTCGGTCGTAAACGACTGGCCCTGAAAATTGGCATGCTCAAAGAAGGTTACCTGCGCAAACGCCTGGCTGGCAACGACGGCAGCAACCAGGGTAAGGGCGGCTTTGAAGACTGGTTTCATGGATAGCTCCTGTTGTGGGGTCAAAACCCGAGAGTACGCAGGCCAGACCCGCGTGTCGGTACGATGGCGTACACAGGGACTGCGCCACTAGCGCCCGCTGGACACCATCGCTGGACCCAGGTCCTGGAAGGGTCCCAGTGGCCGGGTGGCCACATCCAGCTCGTCTACCTTGGGTTGTCCGCCCCAGGAGCGGTACACCACCAGGTCATTCACGTACAGAATCAGCGCATTGAAGCGCCACCCCGTGGTCTCGGTGCGCTGGCGGTAGTTGATGAAATCGGCAAAGAAGTTGCCGGTTCGGGTTTTGGCAATTCGGGAGGCGGTGATGTCCAGCCCGTTGCAGGCATCGCGCGCCTCCAGGCAGACCAGAATGCCGGGGTCCAGGTCCTCCCGTTTCAGCAGTCCCGTGGGCACCAGCAGGCGCACCACGTCGGAGTGCGTCAATATTTTGGTATTGGGTTGTTTGGCGAAATCAATGCCGTCCTTTTCTGCGGCTTTCCTGGAACTCTTCATCGGGACCAGGGCCACCACCGCGTCGCGCGCCGCTTCAAAACTTTGAAACGACGACGCATCGGAATGGCTCACCGGCAGCATGGAAGAGCAGGCGCTGGCCAGCGTGACCAGCACCAGCGACGGGACAACTTTGAACATGGTGGGCACTCCTCGGTGGTTTTGGGTGTCTTGGGATGGCGCCCTGCCACAGTAGTCGCCACCACCACCGCAGTCTGTTCGCCATGCCACCCAAGCCCGTGGGTTCGCAGGCGTACAGACCCGGGGTGCCCCAACCTCTATCGTTGCCCCAACGTGCTCTCACTATGACTATGGCGCTCTGCCATGGCCCTGTCCAACGCACGCCACTTTTTCGGGCCCGGACCATGCACGACTCCACCACGTTACAGCCAATGGACAACGAACCAGACCGCCGCAGCGAAGCGGCGTTGAAGGCATTGCGCATGTCCGAGAGCCGCTACCGCCGTCTTTTTGAGACCGCCCGAGACGGCGTGCTGCTACTGAATGCGCAGACGGCGCAGATTGAAGACGCCAATCCATTCCTGATCGAACTGCTGGGCTACTCGCACAGTGAACTGCTGGGGAAGAAGATATGGGAGGTGGGCGCCTTTTCCAACATTGTGGAGAACCAGGAGAAGTTTTTCCAGCTGCAGGCGCTGGGCTACGCGCGCTACGACGACCTGCCGCTGCGCACCAAGTCCGGCACCATGGTCGCGGTCGAATTCGTCAGCAACGCGTACGACTGCGAGGGCACCACGGTCATCCAGTGCAACATCCGTGACATCAGTGCCCGCAAGCGGGCGGACGAGAAGATCGTGGAGCTGGCCTTCTTCGACCCTCTGACCCATCTGCCCAACCGCACCCTGCTGATGGACCGTCTTCGACAGGCCATGATCGTTGGCACGCGCAACGCAAGCTGCGGCGCCGTGTTGTTTCTGGACCTGGACCACTTCAAGACGCTCAACGACACCCTGGGCCACGACGTGGGGGACATGCTGCTGCAGCAGGTGGCGCACCGCCTGACCGCCTGTGTGCGCGAGGGCGACACGGTGGCCCGGCTGGGGGGTGACGAATTTGTCGTGGTGCTGGAGGGCCTGCACCACAATACCAAGGAAGCGGCCTCCCAAGCCCAGGAGGTTGCCGAAACCATTCTCGACACGCTCAACCAGCCGTACCGGCTGGACGCCATTGAACACCGCAGCACGGCCAGCATCGGTGCGACGCTGTTCAACCATGCCACGGTCTCCATCGACGATTTGTTGAAACAGGCCGATCTGGCCATGTACAAGTCCAAGGAAACCGGGCGCAACGCCCTGCAGTTCTTTGACCCCGCCATGCAAACCGTGGTTCTGAGGCGTGTGGCGCTGGAGAAGCAACTGCGCCGGGCGATTCGGGAGGACCAGTTTGTGCTGCACTACCAGGCCCAGGTCGTCGGCGACGGGCGGGTCACCGGAGCGGAAGCACTGGTGCGCTGGATACACCCGCAGCGCGGCCTGATGGCCCCCGGCGACTTCATTCCCCTGGCCGAAGAGACCGGCCTGATAGTGCCGCTGGGCCAATGGGTGCTGCAAACGGCCTGTACCCAATTGGCCCGTTGGGCCGAACAGCCGGCCCTGGCCCACCTGACCCTGTCGGTCAATGTCAGCGCCTACCAGTTCCGCCGCCCCGACTTTGTCGAGCAGGTGTTGCGCATTCTGGACCTGTCCGGCGCCAACCCCCGGCACCTCAAACTGGAGCTGACCGAAAGCCTGCTGGTGGACAACCTACCCTTGGTAGTCAAAAAGATGCTCGCATTGAGGGTCAAGGGGATTTCGTTTTCGCTGGACGACTTTGGCACCGGCTACTCCTCGCTGTCGTATCTCAAACGCATGCCGCTGGACCAACTGAAGATTGACCGCACCTTTGTGCGTGACATCCTGAGCGACCACCACGACGCGTCCATCGCCAAGGCCTTCATTGCGCTGGCCCAGGGCCTGGGTCTGAGTGTGCTCGCCGAAGGGGTGGAGATCGAAGCACAGCACGATTTCCTGACCCAGGCAGGCTGCCATGCCTACCAGGGATTCTTCTTTACCAGGCCGTTGCCGCTGGATGCCTTCGAAGCCTATGCACTGCGGGCATGATGTCCGCTGTTTTTTCGGCAGATGCCTCCTATGTCTGCAAGCGCACAGAGACAAATGCCCAACCGGCCTAGCATGGACTGGTGGGTCTGAATGGGACCCATACAAGCTGTCATTCACTTTTACAAGGACCCCTACCATGAACAAAAATCAAACCCACGGCATTGCCAAAGACCTCATCGGCAAGGTGCAGGAAACCGCCGGAAAAATCATCGGCAGCCCATCGCAGGAAATCAAGGGCGTGCAAAAGCAGATCTCCGGCAAAGCCGAGGAGAAGCTGGGCGACGCCAAGGAAGCCGTGAAGAATGCCCGTGACGCCGTCAAAGACGCGGCCAAGTCACTGTAAGTTCTGGTCCACCGCAAACAGGAAGAGGGGGGTGCCACATGGGCACCCCCCTCTTCTTCTTGGGTCAAGCGACTACTTGGGCTTGGTCACTTCGTGGCCAATAGCGCCGCCCACCACCGCACCGGCTGCAGTACCCAGCACGCCACCGCCCAGCACGGCGCCAGAGGCTCCGCCAATGACGGCGCCGGTGGCAGTACCCTGTTCCTGGCGGGTCATGCCCGAGCATGCGCCCAAGACCGTCACCAGCGCCAGCGCTGGCAAGGACACGAATAACCTGTTATTCAATTTCATGATGATTTCTCCGAAAGATGTGGACTACAACAAACCGTGCAGTGCAGTGCGCCCAGCGACGGATGAAAGACCATTGTTGTGACAAACCACTGAAAGTTCTGTGCGCCGGCGAACGTAGGGCCCGGGTTTCCCGAAATGCTATGAATACAGGAGCGCATAGTCCATATTGCACGAGGGCTTGAGGCACTTTTCACCAGGGACAAATCCCGCTGCGTGCGCCAGCGTACAGACCCTGCGCCGCCTGCGCCGCTACGCTACTTCCTCTGCCACGGTCAGCGCGCGCTGGCATCGAAGTTTTCGTTTGCCCAGGCGATGCGCGTATAAGGGTCCAAGCACTTGCTCCATACGAAAGTACCTACCCCTTGAAAACCAACCACAAATCCCTTCTTTGGCTAGCCGCCGTCGTGCTGCTCATGGCCGTGGGGGTGGTATTTACCTTCTGGTCATATGGGCAGATTGAGCTGGCCGCCGAGCAGCGCCGGGATTCCCGCATTGTCTTTACTGCGGTGGACGACCTGCGCTTCTCCCTGGTCGAAGCAGAGACCGGGCAGCGCGGCTTCGCACTGACCGGCGATGAAGCCTACCTCGCACCATTCCTGGCGGTGCGCGACACCCTCAGACCGAACCTGAACGCGCTGCGCGAGCTAACCACCAGTGCGCTGGTCCAACAACATGTGGACACGATTGCGCCCCTGCTGGACACCAAACTGGCCGAGATGGAAAAAACCATCGCCATGCGCCGCAACCACGATGTCGCAGGCGTGCTGACGCTGATCAGCAGTGACGTCGGCAAGGGCTTGATGGATGCCATCCGGATGGAAATGCGCGCCATCGCCCAGATTGAGGAGGACATCCGGCGGCAACGCAATATCCAGTTCGATACCAGCCTGCATCGACTGTTTGTCATCATCGTCGTCATAGCAGTATTGGCCTTGCTACTGGCCATCCTGTTCGCCTACTTCACCCACCATGCAGCGCAGCAACGACTCCTGAAACTGGTGCACGATGAAACCCAGCACCTGCTGAGCGCGCAGACGCGCACCAGCGAACACCTGCAACAGGCCAACCGGACCCTGCAGGACAGCGAGCAAAAGCTGGCCATTACGCTGCGCTCCATTGGCGATGGGGTGATCGCCACCGATGCACAGGCCCGTGTCACGCTGCTGAACCCGGTGGCCGAAGAGCTGACCGGCTGGACCCATGCGCAGGCCCTGGGGCTGCCCATAGACGACGTGTTCCACATCGTCAACAAGGACACCCGCCTGGCCGTCACCATTCCGGTGGCCGATGCCCTGGCGCGCGGCACGGTGCAGGGGTTGGCCAACCACACGGTGCTGATTGCCCGCGACGGGCGCGAGTTTGATATCGCCGACAGTTGCGCGCCGATCCGCAATGCCGACGACCGGGTCGTGGGTGCGGTGCTGGTGTTCCACAACGTGACCAACGAATACGCAGCCCAGCAGACGCTGCGCGACAGCGCGGCCCGGGTGCAGACGATTCTGAACACCGTGGGCGACGGCATCGTGACACTGCATGCCCACGGCGGCATCATTGAATCCGTCAACCCGGCCATTGAGCACCTGTTTGGCTACACCGCCGCCGAACTCAATGGCAGGGGTTTTGGTTTTCTGATACCCGAGCTGGACCAGGAACAGCACGCCGTGTCGCTCGAATACTACGGGGTCAGCGACGAGGCGCGCACCGTCGGCCTGGGGCGCGAGGTCATGGGCTTTCGCAAGGATGGCAGCTACTTCCCGCTGGAGATCACCGTCAGCGAAATGGTGCTGGGCGGGGAACGCTACTTCACCGGCATCCTGCGCGACATCAGCGCGCGCAAGCAGGCCGAAGAGGCGCTGCGCAAGGCCGGGGCCCTGCAAAACGCCATCTTCAACAGCGCCGTCTTTGCCAGCGTCGCCACCGACGCCAAGGGTGTGATCCAGATTTTCAACGTCGGCGCCGAGCGCCTGCTGGGCTACACCGCCGCTGAAGTCATGGACAAGATCACCCCGGCGGAGATTTCCGATCCACAGGAAGTCATTGCCCGCGCCAAGGCCCTGAGCACCGAGCTGGACACCGAGATTGCCCCCGGCTTCGAGGCCCTGGTGTTCAAGGCGTCCCGCGGCATTGAAGACATTTACGAGCTGACCTACATCCGCAAGGATGGCAGCCGCTTCCCCGCCGTGGTGTCGGTCACCGCGCTGCGCGGCGACGACAACGCCATCATTGGCTACCTGCTCATTGGCACCGACAACACCGCCCGCAAGGCGGTCGAGGCCGAACGCGCCCACCTGGACCGGGCCCTGCAGATCAAGAATATCGAGCTGGAGGCCGCCCGCGCCACGGCCGACAAGGCCAACCAGGCCAAGTCCGACTTTCTGTCCAGCATGAGCCACGAGCTGCGCTCACCGCTGAACGCCATTCTGGGCTTTGCCCAGCTGATGGAGTCCGGGCTGCCCGCGCCAACCCCGGCCCAGGCCGGCAGCATCGAGCAGATCTTGAAAGCCGGCTGGTACCTGCTGGAGCTGATCAACGAGATCCTGGACCTGGCGCTGATCGAGTCGGGGCGTCTGTCGATGTCCATGGAGCCCGTGTCACTGTCCGAGGTGCTGCACGATTGCCAGACCATGATTGAGCCCCAGGCCAATAGCCGCGGCATCAGCATGCGCTTTCCGGCGTTCGACAGCCCCTGCTTTGTGGCGGCCGACCGCACCCGCGTCAAGCAGGTGTTTGTCAATCTGCTGAGCAATGCCATCAAGTACAACCGGTTGCACGGTGACGTAGAAGTAACCTACAAGACCCTGAGCCATGAGCGTGTGCACATCAGCGTGCGCGACAGCGGGGATGGCTTGTCCCCGAGCATGCTGGAACAGCTGTTCCAGCCCTTCAACCGCCTGGGGCAGGAAGATAGCGACGAAGAGGGCACGGGCATCGGCCTGGTGGTGAGCAAACGGCTGGTGGAGCTGATGGGTGGCAGCATTGGCGCGCAAAGCACCGTGGGGGTGGGCAGTGAATTCTGGATTGAGCTGAACCTGGCAGTGCCCCACGCACTGGTTCTGGACGCCGAAACGGCCCCGGCACTGCAACTGGCCCCGGCGCAGGACGGCGCCCGGGTGCGAACCCTGTTGTATGTGGAGGACAACAAGGCCAATATGGAACTGGTGGCGCAGCTCGTCGCGCGCCGCCCCGATATGCGCCTGCTGCGGGCCGAGGACGGCCTGCAGGGCATCGCACTGGCGCGCGCGCAGTTGCCGGATGTGATTTTGATGGACATCAACCTGCCCGGCATCAGCGGACTGCAGGCCCTGGGGCTGTTGCGGGAAGACCCGCTGACCCAGCACATACCGGTGCTGGCGTTGAGCGCCAATGCCATGCCGCGCGACATCGAACGGGGCATTGAAGCCGGCTTCTACCGCTACCTGACCAAGCCCATCCGGATTACCGAGTTCATGCTGGCGCTGGATCAGAGCCTGGCGCTGGCGCAGGCCGCAGCAGCGCCGTAGTCATATAAGAATTAGCCTCTAGCCCTCGTCAAATAACAATGTATAGCTATATTTTCAGGAGCAATTATGATTCAAACCACTGACATTTTGCAGGCCAGGATCCTGATCGTCGACGATCAGGAATCCAACGTGCAGCTGCTGGAGCAGTTGCTGCGCGAAGCCGGTTACACCGCGGTCACGTCCACCATGCAACCCGAGGAGGTCTGTGCACTGCACCGCGCGAATGGCTACGACCTGATCCTGCTGGACCTGCAAATGCCGGTGATGGATGGTTTTCAGGTGATGGAAGGTCTCAAAAGCAGCACCGCCGACGCCTACCTGCCGGTCATTGTTCTCACCGCCCAACCCGGGCACAAGCTGCGCGCGCTGCAGGCCGGCGCCAAGGACTTCGTCAGCAAACCCTTTGACCTGATCGAGGTGAAAACCCGCATCCACAACATGCTGGAAGTGCGGCTGCTGTACAAAAAGCTGGCGGACTTCAACAAGGTGCTGGAACAGACCGTGCTGGAGCGCACCGCGGAATTGCGCGAGAGCGAGGCACGCTACCGCAGCCTGACCGAGCTGGCATCGGACTGGTACTGGGAGCAGGATGAGAGCGGTAGCTTCACCAAGGTTTCGGGCCCGGTGCTGGAGATGCTGGGCATCCGGGTGGAGGGCCTGAACGGCAAGAACCCGGGTGGGCAGGTGGACTGCTGGGACGAGACCGAACGCGATGCCCTGCGTGCCACCATTGCGGCGCGTGAGCCGTTCCTGGACTTCCTCTTTCACCGGACCAATGCCGACGGCTCACGCCAGCAGTTCAGGGTCAGTGGCGAGCCCATGTTCAGCCTGAACAGCCGCTTTCTGGGCTACCGCGGTATCGGCGTCGAAGTGTTCGACGCGGCCTGAGTCGAGACACACCCCCATGAACCCCACGCCACTCCACACCCCCCAACAAAACCATCTGCTGGCAGCATTGCCCGCAGCCGACTTCGCTCACTTTGCCGACCAGCTCGAACTGGTGCCCATGCCACTGGGCCAGATGCTGTACGAGCCGGGTACGCAGTTGCGCCACGCCTTCTTTCCCACCACCTCCATCGTCTCGCTGCACTACGTGACCGAAACCGGTGCCTCGGCCGAGACGGCTGGCGTCGGCAATGAAGGCGTGTTGGGCATCTCGCTGTTCATGGGTGGTGACACCACGCCCAGCTCGGCCGTGGTGCAAACCGCGGGCCATGCCTACCGGCTGGACCGCCACGTGCTGATGACCGAATTCAACCGGGCGGGAGCCTTGCAGCGTTTGCTGCTGCGCTACACCCAGGCCCTGATGACCCAGATGGCACAGTCAGCGGTGTGCAACCGCCACCATTCGGTAGAGCAGCAGCTGTGCCGCTGGCTGTTGTTGACCATGGACCGGGTGCCCCTGCGCGAACTGGTCATGACGCAGGAGCTGGTGGCCAGCATGCTGGGCGTGCGCCGCGAAAGCGTGACCGAGGCGGCCGGCAACCTGCAGACGGCGGGATACATCCGCTACCGGCGCGGCCACATTGCGGTGCTGGACCGCAAGGGCCTGGAGACGCAGACCTGTGAGTGCTACGGCGTGGTCAAGAAGGAGCTGGACCGCTTGCTGAAGGACGTGCGGACGACTACTTCTTGATGCTCATCTCGTTGCTGACCAGGCGAACGCCCTCGACGCCGCGTGCAATTGCGACCGCACGCTCCATCTGAATCTGGTTGTCGACGAAACCACTGAGCAGCACTTCATCGTTGCGCGTGACGACGGCGATGTCGAAGCTCTTGACTCCGGGGTCGCCCAATAGCGCGGCCTTGACCTTGCTGGTGATGATGCCGGCGTCCACTTTCTTGCCGACGCTGGTGGGCGCGCCTTTGAGGATCACATTGTTCTGAACCGCCTTGACGCCCTCTACCGCGCGGCTCGCGGCGGTGGCGCGGTCCAGTTGCGCCTGGTTGTCGACAAAGCCACTGAGCAGCACTTCGCCCTTGCGGGTTTCGACCTTGAAATCAAAGCTCTTGATATCCGGGTCGCCCAGCAGCACGGCCTTGACGTTGCTGGTGATGACGCTGTCATCAATTTCGGTGCCGACCGTGGTACTGGGCAGTGCCATGCCGGCACTGTCAACGGCCTTGCCACAGCCCACCACGGTGATGGACAGGGCGCCAGCCAGCACCGCGCCCAACAGCATGTTTTCAGTGCGCGCGTTCATATCAAGGACGCACCGTGATTTCATTGCGGACGGACACCACGCCCTTGACACCGCGTGCGATGGATTCAGCCGTGGCACGTTCGGTGCTGTTCTTCGCAAAGCCGGACAGCATCACCGTGCCATTCAGGGTTTCCACGCGGATTGAGGCAGCATCGACCTGTTTGTTCTCGATGAATCGGGACTTGATCAGGGTGGTGATGCCGGTGTCGTCGACATAGGCACCCACGGTTTCCTGGCCGCGCTGGACGGCGCAGCCGGTTGCGGTGAGCAGAACGATGGCCGAAATGGCAATAGCAAGTGTGTGGCGGATAGACATGTGAATCTCCAGTGAAAGGAATAAGAAGGACTGACCGGTGAACTGTAAAAAATCCCGCAGCATCTGTCGGTGCGCTGACGCACGCAGGCGCGCGGGATGGATGGGTTTGGGCTAACTAGCGGGGAGTGATCACGCCGCGATCGTCGGAGAGGACGATCTCCACACGCCGATTCAGTTGGCGATTCGCGGCCGTATCGTTCGCCGCAACGGGATAGGACTCGCCATAGCCGCGCTGGCTGATGCGCTCACGCGCCACACCCATGTCTAGCAACGCATCACGCACCGCCGCGGCACGACGCTCCGACAGTTCCTGGTTGTGCTGCGTCTTGCCGGTGCTGTCGGCAAAGCCTTCTACCAGCACGGCACGTTTCGGGTTTTGCTGAAGAATGGTGGCCAGTCGCTGCGCCACGCGGGTGCCGTCGGTATTCAGGCGCGCCAGGTCGGTGCCAAACAATACGTCGCCCAACGTGATGACCAACCCGCGCTCGGTCTTTTTGGCCGCGAGTTCGGCCAGTTGCGCTTCAAGCTGGGTGTTCCTGGCGCTGGCTTCTGCAGCCATGCGTTGCGCCTGCGCTTCATTGTCCAGCGCCAGGTTCTTCTGCTGGGTGGCCACCGCTGCTGCGTCGCGCGCGGCTTGTGCGGAACGCTCGGCTTCTTCGGCCTTCAGGCGCGCCTGGTCGACCTGCTGGGTGCGTTGGTCCAAGCGCACCTGGTCGCGAATGGCGGCGGAACTGGCGATTTCGGATTCAGACGATTTCTTGCTGGCGACTTCGGTGGCCAGTGCGATCTTCTGTTTGGCGAGGTAGGCCAGTTTGTCTACGGTTTCCAGGCTCTCGCGCTCCTTGGCCGCAGCATTGGCCTTTGCCAGGGCTTCAGTCGCCGACTGCATTTCCAGTGCGGCATAGGTCGCAATCTTGGGGTTGCCCTGGGCCTGCACATAGTCGATGCGCACCTGGTCGAGCAGGCTGGTTGACTTGGGTTGACTGGCACATGCGCTGATCAGTAGAACGGCACTGGCCAGCACAAGGTTGGTACGAATATTTTTCATGGTGATGTCTCTGAATGGGGGTTACTGGGAACCGGCGCGCTCGAGCTCCGCCCGCAACACGCGGATGTCTTCCTGGAGCGTGGCCGAGATGGACTGGGCCTTGGCCGAGCCGGCTTTGGCCTGGGCCAGCTTGGCATCGGCCTGCGCCTGGTTGGCGTAGTCGGTTGCGGCCTTGTAGTCTTTGGCGGCCAGAGCCTTCTTGGCCAGCGCCAGCTTCTCGCGGGCGGCCTGCATGTCAGCCGGGGCAAATTCGGTGCCGTCTGCCTGGCTTGCGTTTTCCACTGCGGCTTGCGACACCGCGACGTCCGCCGTGGCGGGGGCCTTCATGCTGTTGCACGCGGTCATTGTCAGGGCGCCTGCAAGGCATGCGCCGATCAACCAAGGTCGGGAGAGATTCATAGGGTACTTTCAGATGGGAAGGTTCGTCACTCGCGGAATCGGTGGTGACAGTTGGGTTGTACGCCTGGCTATGCACAGCGTCTGTGCAGTGGCGCACGGACGCAATGGAGCCGGACGCCGAACACGGCAACAGTACAACTGGTGCGAGCCTTTAAAACCACGAGAGACAAATATGAAATCACCTTCCCTGAACCACGTTGCCATCGCACTGTGCCTGACCTTTGGTGTGGCTGCGCACGTGCAAGCCATGTCCAATGCTGAGCTCAAGCGTGCACAAACGCAAACTGAAGCCGACTACAAAGCGTCCCAGGTTCCCTGCGCCTCGCTGTCCGGCAATACCAAGAAAATCTGTACCGTTGAGGCCAAGGGCAATGAAAAAATTGCCTTGGCAAATCTAGCAGCAGGCACCAGGCATCTGCCAAAGCCCAGCGTGCAGCGAGTGACACCAAGGCCGAAGCTCTCTATAGCCTGGCCCAGCAAAAGTGCCAGGACCTGGCCCGTAACGCCAACGATGTTTGCGTCAAGGAAGCCAAATCCGCAGAGACAACTTCCACAGCAGACGCAAAGCTGCAACTGAATGAATCAGGCCAAATCACGCTTCAGCAAGTAGTCCAAACGGCAGGCAGCGACCATTCACTTCTCGCTTCGTATCAACCGGCATTTGCGAAAACAGGGCCCATCAGGGCCCTGTTTTACTTGGGGTCAGTACTTAGTTGCAACCTTCAAATGCGGCCCATCAGCAGCAGTATCAACAGCACGATGACGATCAAGCCCAGCCCGCCAGTGGGGCCGTAACCCCAGGCCCGGCTATGCGGCCAGCTGGGAAATGCCCCCACCAGCATCAGTAACAGCACAATCAACAGAATGGTTCCTAAGCTCATATCGGTATCCTCAAGTAGTGAAAGTTTGCAGCCAAAGTCCAGCATATGGCGCGAGCGAGCCGTGGTCTGTTAGCCAGCGAACCCAGGAGCGCAGATCAATCGCCGAGAAATTCACCAACCGGCTTGAAGTCCTCAACACGATCGCAAATGGCTTTGATAACCACGAGGATCGGAACCCCCAGCAGCAGACCCCATATGCCCCACAGCCAGCCCCACGCCAGCACGCCGACAAAGATGGCCACCGGGTTCATCTTGTTGGCCCGGCTGGTCAGCCAGGGGGTCAACAGGAAGGCTTCCACTGCGTGGATCACCAGCGATGATCCGCCCACCAGCAGCGCCATTTCCAGCGAACCAAATTGCAGGAAGCCCACCAGCGCCGAGCCAGCCCCGACAATCACGCTGCCAATGTAGGGAATCAGATCGAGCACTCCGGCGGCCACGCCCCAAACCGCCGCGTTCTCCAGTCCGATGGCCAGAAAACACAGCCAGGTGGCAACGCCCACCAACACGCTGGTAAACAACTGCACCAGCATGTAGCGCTGGATCTGGTCGTGGATCTGGTTCATGGCCTGCAGGGTGATTTTCTTTTTCCCCAGCGTGGGGCCGGCCAGCTTGACCAGTTTGCGCCGGAACTGGTCGCCGGACGCCAGCAGGAAAAAAGTAATCAGGGAAACCATGCCAACCTGGCTGAGTGTGGCCAGCACGCCCAACGTGCCGCTCCACAGATGGTCTTTGATATCGAACCGGGATTTGACAATTTGGACCCGCTGCACGCCACGGCTGGGCGCTGCGGCCTGCGTCGTTTCCTCGGCCGCCTGTTCGATCTGGGCGGCGGCCTTTTGCACCGTTGTCAATGTGTTGTCGGGTCGGCCCGGAGGTGACCGCACCACGTCGTGCAACTTGCGGGCGGCAGCAGGCAGTGTTTCGACCAATTTGCTGGCATCGTCCGCCAAGGCGTACACCGTAGCGCCAACACCGCCGACGATTCCCAGAATCAGTACCGCCGCACTCACCACACGCGGAATGCGAAACGCCTCCAGCCACGCCACGACCGGCGACAGCGCGTAGCTGAACAGCAGGCCAACCATCACCGGAATGAAAACGGCACTGGCCCAGTGCAGGGTGTACAGGCCGGCCAGCGTCGCAAGCACCACCAGGGACACGTTGCGCACATCCACGGGCCCGTCCGGCGCCGTCCGGGGCAGATTTTCGTCAGCTTGCGGGGAATGCATGCTTGGCGGCTTGCTGGAAATCACCCAGTCTTCGCTCCGCGCGGCCCAAGACCTGGCGTTGCAGGCCCCTTAACTGCTGGCCCCTGTTTCCGGTGAGCTTTCCGGCCTGTTCCTGGACTTTGCCAATGTAGTCTTTGAAGATGCCGTGGACCTGGTTTGTATTCATGGGGGCCTTTCGTCGTCGCGGTGGAGCGTCTTGCGGGGTTTTCAAAATACCCCTGCTACCCCATGCTACGAAGAACGGGCTCTCTCATCTGTACGCTGGCATACAGAGACGATCGTGTTGGCGCCGACGTGCCGCGCTGGGTCACTGAATATCGGCAGCCTTAGAATCCCGACGCCCTCCCCAATCCAATGAGCCAGAGACAACGACCTTATGACGGACGAACTACCGACGCATCGAGCGGCGCTGGCGCGACTGGACCGCTACGCGACGCTGATGGATGCGCGCTTCAGAGTGCCAGGGACGCGGATTCGTTTTGGCTTGGACCCAATCATCGGGCTGCTGCCGGGTATCGGCGACGCGCTGGGTCTGGCGCTCTCGCTATATGTCGTCGTCGAGGCGATACGTCTGGGGGTGTCCAAGCGCGTGCTGTTTGGCATGCTGCGCAATGTCGGCCTGGAGGCACTTGTGGGCATGGTACCGGTACTGGGAGATGTTTTCGACATCGGCTTCAAGGCCAATCTGCGCAACGCGGCATTGCTGCGGAGTTACATCGAGGATCGCCTACGACCGGCACCGGTTCGCGCCTCGCGCCGCTGGCTGCAGTGGGTCTTGTTGGCCGCTTTCGCCGCACTGATCCTAGGGCTGTTGCTGGTTTTAACGCGAATGGCACTTACCCAGGTCACATGACGATGAAGTCCTCGGCTTACGCATTTGAATTTCAAGGCAAAACGACGAGTGTCTGACGGTGCGTGGCATACGCTCTGCGGACGAAGCGAAACGACGGCCGATCGGCCCACTCCAGCATCGTTGCTGCCACGGTCTCCGGAGCGCGGGTGAGCGCGCCTGAATAGTAGAGCCGGCGCACATGCACTCCGAGCGTGTCGTCCAGTCTCTTTTCAATACTTCTCACCTGCTCGGCATCGTCCCCTGCCATGCTCACGCGATTGGCTGTCGGTTGCGATTCACACCAGTCGATGATTGCCGAGGAACCGGCAACAACCGAGTCACCGATGTGCAAAAACGGTACGATCCGCGCTTGGCGCCCAGCGCGCTTTCTCGCAGTAGTGCGAGATATTGAAAATATAGAGCACCGGCTTCTTCATGGACGATCCCAAGCTGAGACTTCAAGTTAAAAAGACTGTACCACCCGACCGCCCAGAGCTTGCAGTGATCTCAGTTTCGACCCGCGACCGTTTGGCAGGGCTCACTGCTCCATTCGAACCATCCACCGTCGTACACAGAGATCCGCTCCCAGCCCATCAGCCATGCGTAGTAAAACGCAAGCGATGCGCGCCATCCGGTGCCACAGTAGAAGGCCACCTCTTTGTCCGGGTGGATGCCTTCTTCTGCCCAAAATTGGGATATCTCTTGTGCGGTTTTCATGGTGCCATCGGGCTGCTGAAAGTCACGCATGCTATTCATGTCGTCGCCATCGCCTGCACGTCCCCAGCGTGCACCCGGTATGTCGCCTTTGGCCTTGACGTAGCAATACCCGGATGTTTTTCCGGTAAATTCTTCCCAGGTTCTGATACTGGCCAATACACCGTCTGGACGCTGCAGGAGTTGTTCGGCTTGTCGCGTACCCACCATGTAGTGCGGGCAAGCCGGAAAAGGGACACCAAAGTGCGTCGCGGGCAAGGGTTCGGCGCAATCGCCTGCTTCTGTCGGCCATGCAGCATGCAACCACGCCGAAAACCCGCCGTCCAGCAAGCGCACGTCCTGTACCCCCGCATACAGCATCACGTGCGCAGCCCGCGCGGCCGCCGTGGTGCTTCTTCCGTACAGCACCACGGTGGTGTCGTGGCAAATCCCGAAGCTCAGCAGTATGCGCAACAGGTCCTGGTCTGCCACCACGTTCCAGAAGGGTTCCACCTCCAGACAGTTGGTGTCCAGATACTGGGCGCCGGGGATATGGCTTTCCAAAAATGCGTCGAGCGCATCACAGCCCACTTCCAGCAGAAGCCAGCGCCCCGTCGGCTCTCCCGCTAAAGCGCGGCCCTGAACGAGGGCCTGCAGCCATTCAGGCGATGCGAGTTGTTTGCCACGAATCAGGTCATTGCGAAATGCAGCGTCTTGCGTCACAGACCCTCACAGGACCGCAATCTCTGCAATCGCGTTGGCCATGTATTCGATCTTGTGCTGCATGTCAGCGTCGGTGTCGGCATAGCGCTTAGCGATATCGGCAAACGTGTCCTGGATCTCGACGAAGGCATCGACCATATCGGGGTCGAAATGGGCCCCGCGTTCGCTGAAGATGATCTGCACGGCCTTGTCGTGCGGCACACCGTCCTTGTAGACCTTGCTGGTGATCAATGCGTCATACACATCACCAATCGCCAGGATGCGGGCCGCCACCGGAATGTCGGTCCCGGCCAGCGCGCGCGGGTAGCCGCTGCCGTCCCATTTTTCCTGGTGGCACAGGACCAGGTCCTTGGCAATCGCCAGCCGGGGCGAAACGCGTCCCAGGGTTTTTTCGGCCCGCTCGATGGCGGCGTGGCCGATCGTGGGGTGGGTGCGCATGATGGCCAGCTCGTCAGGCGTGAGGCGCCCGGGCTTGAGCAGAATGCGGTCCGGTATGCCGATGGAGCCCATGTCATACAGCGGCACACTGAGGCACAGGGTATCAATAAAGGCAGGTGTCAGCAGTTCGGAAAACTTGGGGTGGGTGGACAGCGCCTGAGCCAGGTTCAACACATAGTTCTGCACCCGCAGGATGTGGCTCTCGGAATCCGCCTCGCGTTGTTCGGCCAAGGTGGCGAGCGCCAACACCAGCACCTGTCGGGCGTGTGGAATCTCGCTCACATCGAAGTCCGCTGGATGCGATGCGGGGGGTGCAGATGTCATGTTCAATCTCCTTGGGCGCCGTTCAGCGGTGCCTGGTACAACCATACCATTTTGCCACCGGGCTCACTGCACTGCGCGTCTGCTTGCAGCTGCGTCGCTTCAAATTCCAGACTGACCAGCCAGGCGCCGGGGCGCAGTTCGGCACGCGCCTTGTCGGCGGCACGGGCCATACTCTCCGGTCGCTGGAACAGGTAGACCATGTCGTAGCCCGACCAGTCGTCGCGCCAGATGTCGCCCTGTCTCACGCGCGCCCACGGACAGCGCAAGGCGCACAACCAGCGCAGCGGCCAGCTCCACTCCAGACCCTCGAGCGCGGCCTGCGGGTAGGCGCGGCGCAATGCCACCAGCCCCTGTCCCAGTCCACAACCGGCGTCGAGTATGCGGGCCCCGGCGGGCAGGGGCGCATGCGCGGGCATGCCATCCAGCGCATGGGCGGGGGTCGGAAACAACGGCGCATCGCGCCAGGCATTGATGGGGTAGACCAATAGCAGCAGCAACAGCGGTACCAGCCAGGTCCAGGCCGGCACGGCAGCCAAACCCAGCGCAGGCAGTGTCAGCGCCATGGACAGGGGAAAGCCAGCTGCAATCAGGATGCGGCGCCACCAGCTGTTGCCCCACAGGCTGAAGCCCACGCCAACGGCAGTGGCGCACCCCAGGGCCACATGGTTCGAGCTGCCCTGGTCCAGTAGCAGTTTGAACAGCACCCATGCCGCCGCCCAGGCCAACACGGCGGGCAATGGCCACGGCAGCCAGCGCCCGATCACGCCAAATGCTCCAAGAGAAATAGGCCTCTAGCCCTCGTGAACATTGGTTATGTTGCTATCATATTCGTAGCAATTCATCATCAGATCCCGTGCCATGTATTCGCCGCCGGGCCGCCCCAAGGCGAATTGCACACCTCCTCGGGGGGCAGCGCAGTACACGCAGTGACAAGTGTGGGGGTCACAAATTCGCCGCCGGTCACATTAGCGTTGCGCGCCCGGCGACAAGCGTTCAATCAGGCCGTTGAGTTCATCGAGCGAACCAAACTGGATGATGATCTCGCCCATCTCTTCCATGCGCCCGGCCCGCTTGACGCGCTTCTTGACCGCGATCTCGACCTGGGCCATCAGCAGGTCCGACAGCTCTTCTTCCACGCGCTTGATGTCGCGGGACTTTTCCTTCTTGGGCTTGGAGGACACCAGTTCAAACTCGGCACCGAGTTTCTTCACCAGGCTTTCGGCCTCGCGCACCGACATCTTCTTGGTCGCGATCTGGTTGGCGGCGGTGATCTGCATGGCGCGGTCCAGGGCCAGCAAGGCGCGGGCGTGGCCCATGTCCAGGTCGCCGGCCATCAGCATGGTCTGCACTGGGTCGGCCAGGTTCAACAGGCGCAGCAGGTTGCTGGCGGCGCTGCGCGAGCGGCCGACGGCCTGCGCCGCGGTCTCGTGCGTCATGCCGAATTCCTTGATCAGCCGCTGCAGGCCCTGGGCTTCTTCCAGCGGGTTCAGGTCCTCGCGCTGCATGTTCTCGATCAGCGCCATGGCGGCGGCGGCCTCATCCGGCACGTCGCGCACCAGCACCGGCACGCTGTCCAGGCCGGCCAGTTTGGCGGCGCGGAAGCGGCGCTCACCAGCGATGATTTCATACTTGCCGGCATTCGCTCCGGCGGCAAGGCGACGAACCAGGATCGGTTGCATGATGCCCTGCGCCTTGATGCTCTCGGCCAGCTCGTAGAGCGCGCCCTCGTCCATGCGGGTGCGGGGCTGGTACTGGCCGGCCACCATGTCGGTGAGCAGCAAGCTGCTGGGCAGGCCCGAGTTGGCCACGGCCTCGTCGGCCGGTGCGCGGTCCTTGACCTTGGGGCCCAGCAGCGCTTCCAGACCCATGCCCAGTCCCTTGGGTTTTTTCGTGACCATCAGGTGTTCTCTTTCTTCATCATCAATGGGTTCAATAGCTGCACGCCCTCGGACCAGTCGCCCAGGCCCGATTCGGCGTTGATATGGCCGCTGTGGCCGTAGTCAACAAATTCCGAACCCCAGGCGCCGGCGAACTGCCGGGCGCGCTCGAAACTGCAGTACGGGTCGTTGTGGCTGCCCAGCAGAATGCTGTTGAACGGCAGGGCTTGCCGTGGCACCGGCGACCAGCTTTTCAACGCGGCCCGCAGTTCCTCGCGCTCGGGGTCGCCGGGTGCCACCAGCAGCGCGCCGATGACGCGGTGGGTGTTGCGGGAGTGCGATGCCCAGGCCGCCGTCAGCATGCAACCCAGGCTGTGGGCGGCCAATACGACAGAGCCGGGCGCGGCCAGCACCGCCTCTTCCAGCTGCGCCATCCAGTCGCCGCGCAGCGGTTGCATCCAGTCATGCTGCTGCACGCGCACATAACCGTGCAGCGCTTCCCAGCGGCTTTGCCAGTGGTCGGGGCCGGAGTTTTGCCAGCCCGGCAGGATGAGAACGGTGGGCGGCGTCTGCATGGCCTACATCGCGGCGATGCGCGCCACCATCTCCTGCGCGAAGGCCACAAAAGCCTGTGCGCCTTTGGAGGACGGGTCGAACACCACGCCGGGTAACCCATAGCTGGGCGCCTCGGCCAGGCGCACATTGCGCGGAATGACGGAGTCAAACACCTTGTCGCCAAAATGGGCTTTGAGTTGCTCACTCACCTGCATTTGCAAAGTAATGCGCGGATCAAACATGACACGCAGCAGGCCGATGATTTGCAGGTCGTCGTTGAGGTTAGCCTTGACCTGCTTGATGGTGTTGACCAGGTCGGTCAGGCCTTCGAGCGCAAAGTATTCACACTGCATGGGCACGATGACACCATGGGCGCAGCACAGGCCGTTGAGCGTCAGCATGCTCAGGGATGGCGGGCAGTCGATCAGCACAAAATCGTACTCGGCGTCGACCGCGGCGATGGCCTGTTTCAGGCGTTTCTCGCGCCGCTCCACCTCCACCAGCTCTACCTCGGCACCGGCCAGTTCGCGGTTGGCGCCCAGAATGTCATAGCTACAGCCACCGTCCTTGAGCTTGTCGCTTTGCGTGCGCGCCTCGGCAATCGTGGCCGATTCGAGCAGCACGTCGTACACCGTGAGTTCGAGCTTGCGCTTGTCCACACCCGAACCCATGGTGGCATTGCCCTGGGGGTCCAGGTCAATCATCAGCACGCTCTGCCCGACTTTGGCCAGACCGGCTGCCAGGTTGACGGTGGTGGTGGTTTTGCCGACGCCACCTTTTTGGTTGGCAACGCAGAAGATTTTGGCCATGTGTGCTCGGGGAAAGGGTTAAAACCGTGGGGCGTCGTCAGTGTTTCACGTGGAACAGCGCAGCGCCACCCTAGCGCGACACCGCCAGCTTGATGCCAAAGCCAATCAGGAACAGACCGGCAATCTTCTCCAGCACCCGCGACACCATGGGGTTGGCGCGGATGCGTTCGGCCAGGAAGTGGGTCAGCAGTACCGAGGTCAGCCCATACACAAAGGTGATGGCCGCAATCGTGGCCGCCATGAAGCCGTAGGTCACCAACCCCTGCTGGCGCACCGGATCAACGAACAGTGGAAAGAACGCCATATAGAAGAGGATGGCCTTGGGATTGAGCAGCGTGATCATCAGGGCCTGGCGGAAATAGTGGCCGGCCGTGATGTTCAGCACCGGTGCCGCACCGGGTTTGGCCAGCAGCATCTTCGCCCCCAGCCACGCCAGGTAGGCGGCGCCCAACCATTGCACCGCCTGGAAGGCGTCCGGGTAGGCCGCCAGTAAAGCCGCTACACCGGCCACTGCCGACCACATCAGCACCTGGTCCCCGGCGATCACCCCCATCGTGGCCGCCAGTCCGCCACGGATTCGCCCCTTGCTGGTCGACGTGATCAGGGCCAGATTGCCGGGTCCGGGGATCAGCAAAAACACGATGATGGTGACGACAAAAGTGCCGTAGTCGGTGACGCCGAGCATGGTGGGGTTCTTTCTGGGGAAAGTGCGAGTTTACGTTGGTTTTTTGGTGGGCCGGTTTTGTAGTGTTCTCGCGTTGAGGGCACTGCATTCGGACGTCCGTTCACTGGCACGCAACGGGCGCGGAGTGCACGTTTTGCTCCGTGTCCTCCGCCCGCTGCGCGGGCTCCTCCTTGACCTGCGCAAAACGCACACCCCGCACCTGCCGCTGGGACCTTTGCGCGCAATGTCTGGCAGACAAATACCACTTTAGCAGCTTGACCAAGAGGGGAAATTTCTCACTGCGTGGCGCAGACAAAGCGCCGCAGGATCGGTCGGGCTATGCGTTTTGCGCAGGTCAAGGAGGAGCAGAGGGCTTGCCCTCTGCGGGGGACACGGAGCAAAACGTATGGCCCGACCGATCCGGAGCCCAAACAAGCAATGTCAGACCGAAGATGCCCGCATCCAAACAATACACCGTTCAGCATCCAACCCCGGCACAACCAGTTGTTCCACGTGAAACACTTCAACCGATGACGGCAACGCCGCCATCTCATCCGCAGGGTGCTTGCCCTTCATCGCCATCCAGACCCCCTGCTCCGCCAGCGCCCCGCCCGACCAGTTCGTAAAGTCGACCAGCGACGCAAA
>ERZ724527.131-NODE-131-length-36870-cov-8.111422_pt1 | contig 36870 bp, 42 predicted proteins | sample MGYA00376060_ERZ724527 | MGnify/ENA primary metagenome ERZ724527 (study PRJEB28724, sample SAMN07190886) | activated sludge metagenome | isolation source: activated sludge of sewage treatment plant in Hong Hong | place: USA: Christiansburg, Virginia | collected...
TGGTTGCTGGTGGCGGGTTTGTTGCTGACGTGCAGCGGGGCATGGCTGGGATCACGGGGGTAAATGGTGCTCGCAACACTCACATCGGCTGACTGGATTCTCACTGCGCTGATTCTATTTGCCGCGTTGCTGTATTCGTCTGTCGGCCATGCGGGTGCGTCGGGTTATCTGGCAGCGATGGCGCTGCTCGGTATCGCCCCCGAGGTGATGAAACCCACTGCACTCGCGCTGAATATTCTGGTGGCGCTGATTGCCACCACGCGTTTTTATCGCGCCGGCGCTTTTTCCTGGCGCTTGTTCTGGCCGCTGGCACTGGCATCCACACCGTGTGCGTATCTCGGCGGCTTGCTCACTTTGCCGGGGCACTGGTACAAAATTCTGGTGGGCACAGTGTTGTTGTACGCCGCGTGGCGTTCATTCCAGAGCGCGGCACAACCGGCGAATGAAACACGCCCGGTAGCCATGCCCGCCTTGTTTGCAGTGGGCGCGGGATTGGGATTGTTATCCGGTTTGACTGGTGTGGGCGGTGGCATTTTTCTCAGCCCGCTGTTGTTGTTATTGCGCTGGGCAGACACACGGACGATTGCGGGCGTTTCCGCTGCATTTATTTTATTGAATTCCATCGCCGGTTTACTGGGCGTAATGACAACCTCCACTGCGTTGCCAGCGGCATTACCCTTGTGGGCTATAGCTGCGATGCTCGGTGGTTTTATCGGCGCCGGTTATGGCAGCAAGCAATTTGGCAACGCGACATTGCGGCGTTTGCTCGCGCTGGTGCTGGTGATTGCCGGCATCAAGATGATCGCCACTGCCTGATTTTTTTGGTGCATAGACGCCCTTTCCTGCACCACTTCTGACTACGTAAATGATGCAGGAAGATTATATCAACCCTGCATTTTTTCTCTGTTACGATCCCCACATAGTGTTGGCTTTTTGATGGGGAAAACACAGGTGAGCGAACCGGTTTTGAGCAAATCAGCGGTGGATGAACCCCTGGAGAGTGAATCACTCGACAGCATTGTGCGCAACGTTGCCGATGCGCTCGGCGTACAGGTGTCGTCATTCTACCAATGGCGTGCTGACGACAATGTGCTGGAACTGGCTGCCACCGTCGGGCTCAACACCGAACTGGTGGGCTCACTGCGCTTGCGCCCTGACCAGGGGCTGACGGGGCTGGTGGCCGAAACGCGCAAGCCGGTATCCGTGAAACATCCTGCAAAACACCCGCGCTACATTTTTGTGCCACGCAGTTTTGAAGAGCGCTTGCAGTCTTACCTGGGTGTACCTGTGTTCCGCCCTGTGAACCAGTTTGTGGGTGTGCTGACGGTGCAAAGCGAATCCTCACGCATTTTCACACCCCGCGAAATCAGTGCTGTGATGCAAGCGGCGAGTCGTCTTGCCTGTATTGCATAAAAATGACAGCAAAATGACTGGCATTGCGTCATATACAGTATTTTTCGCGTTTAACGCGTTTTAGAAAGCACATTCCAATTTATTGCAGGATGATGCAGCCTCGCTGGATTAGCGAAGGTGTAATTTATGAAAGCTATACTTCCTGTTGTATTTTTTGCCACCGTAGGTTTGCCCGCCGGCATCGCGTTTGCCGCTGTTCTTGCCCTGATAGTGTTCTGGGCAGTAAACGAAAAAATGGGCCCTGCAGAAGAAGACGAGTAAGGACATCACAGCATTGCTCAGGCAAATGCTGTGATTTCTACCCAGCCCTGAATGCGGTCGATGTACACGAACGCTGCCTGCAATTTGCTCACGTAACGTGCATCACCGTGTTGTGGCCTGTCATATTCTTCCAATCCCTCCAGCGCAAGACTGCTGTCCATAGGCTCACGCCAGCGTAAAGCGCGGCTGCAGCTGTCCAACCCCAGTTCCTGCGCATTCCAGGTCAGGCCATCGCGCTCCACTGGCGAGGATCCGCTGTGGCTCTCCGTTACAAACACTGCCGATGTGCCGGCCATTTTCTTGTACAGACGCTGCATGGGAGTCTCCTCATGAATGTGCGGCAGCCTATTTGCGGTAACATAATGGCCAATACTAATAGCAATAAATAAAAGGCTAGTGATATGCGTCAGCTGTTTGCATCCCTGTTGGTACTTTTTGCCCTTTCTGCAGCGCAAGCCAGCGAGGTCTCTGAAGCCCTGTTTGCCAAGCACCGCACCAGCGTCTTCCAGATCCGCCTGATTGACAGCAGCGCCAACCAGAAAAAATCCCTTGGCTCCGGCTTCAAGGTAGGCGAGGCAGGGCTGGTAGCCACCAACTACCACGTGATCAGCGACAGCGTGTATGAGAAAGACCGTTACCGCATCGAGGCGGTGGATGACAAGAATGTCCATCACACCATGACATTGCGTGCGGTCGATGTGGTCCATGACCTGGCGCTGCTGGCCTTTGACAAGCCACAGCCGGAAGTGCCGTCCCTGGCCATCAATGTGCAGGATATGCTGCAAGGTGAAAGTGTATTTTCACTGGGCAATCCACACGATATCGGCATGATGATTGTGGCGGGGGAATACAACGGGCTGGTCAAGGATTCGCGTTACAAGCGCATGATTTTTTCCGGCAACATCAATAGCGGTATGAGTGGCGGCCCTGCCATCAACCAGAACGGCGAGGTGGTGGGCATCAATGTCGCCTCCCGGGGTAATGGCATCGGGTATCTCGTGCCTGCCCGTCACCTGTCGCAATTGCTGGAAGAATTCCCGCAACAGGCAGAACAAAAACTGTCCGAGGTCGCCGGCAAGCAATTGCTGGCCGACCAGGAAAAATTCTATTCCGCGGTGACTGCCTCGAATTGGGACATGCAGGATTTTGCCGACCTGACGCTGCCAAAGGAATTGCATACGTCTATCAAATGCTGGGGCGATTCAGATGAAGTGAAAAAGCGCCGCTACGATGCCAGCTCGATGCAGTGTTCCAACAATTCAGACTACCTTTTTATTCTCGGCGGCCGCTACACCGGCTTTATTGAATACCGGTACAAATGGTCCAAACAGCTGGACCTGAACCGTTTCCAGTTGTATTCGCTGGTACAGGACAACAATACATTCGAGAGCTACGCTTTCGATGAATACGAAGAGAGCTGGAACAAGGATGAAGTGACGCCTTATTCATGCAAGACATCGTTCATCGAGAGTGGCGGTGGCCGATGGCGCACTGTCTACTGCGTGCGGGCATACAAGATTTTTCCCGGCCTGTTTGACGTAGGTTTGCTGATGACCAGCGTAGACCACAATGACCGCAACCTCAGTATAGAAATGACAGTAGCCGGCATATCTGAAACCAGCGCGTCACAGCTCACTGAAAAATTTATCCGGGGTGTCACATGGAAAAAATAGTGCTCGTCACCGGCGACCGGCACAATCCGGCCGCGCATCACATCAAGATAAACGGCACGGCACGCGTTGGCCGCGGTTATGCCTGCGATGTGATCCTGAGTGATCCCCATATCGAACCCGAACAAATGGTGTTTCATTTTGATGAAAGCGCACAGCATGGCGAAGGCGCACGCACCGTGGAAATCCTGCCGGGCATCAACCCGGTATTCCGGAATGGCGCGGTGATTGCACCCGGTGTTTATCCGTTTGTATCCGGTGATGAATGGACTTTCGGGAAAACCTGCCTCACCGCATTCGATGAACAGCAAACGGTGGAACCCACTGAAAAAATATTCCTGCAGGATTTCCATGGCGGCATGTTGTTCCAGTTCGGGTTATTTCTTCTCGGCGCTACCACGCTGATAGGATGGGTGGGGTTGCAAGGCTGGCTGTCGCGTTACGAGCCACTGGAATGGGGCAAGGATTTTGCTGAAGTGCTGTCCAATAGTGGTCAGGTCTGGTTCGTGTTGTTATGGTCCGCCGTCATGGGCATTATCGGGCGATTCAAGTCAGGGCGCGGCCAGTTCAACATCCATCTCATTACCGCAGTGTTGTTTGTCATCGCCACGTCCTGCTTTGATACGCTCACGGCCTATATCACCTACGGGTTCAACTTGCCCGCTGCATGGCATCTTATGAAGTACGCCGGCTCGGCAGTCTTGCTGGCTACGCTCCTGATCCTCTGTTTTTCTTATGCGCTGAATATCCGCGGCATGAAGTACATGGCGATTGGCCTTGCCCTGTGCTGGACGGCGCTGGATTATCTCGGTGACATGTCCAGGCAAAACCCGCTGGAGCCCACGTACAGTTCATCGGTCAAGCCACCCTTTGCTGTGATGGTCAAACCCGTTTCAGTGGAGAATTTCATGCAGCAGGCCAATACCGTCTTTGCTGAAACCAAGGCAATGGAATAGCTGAAAGCGATATCAAAGCTGCAAGTCAGGCAGGCTTCTCTGTTTAATTGTTTTATTGTTTCAATAGTTCTTGTATAGTTGATCCATGGATAAACTAGCCGCTACCCTCATGTTTGAATCCCTGTCTTCCGGCATCCGGCTCGACATCTACCGCCTGCTGGTCAAAGCAGGACCGGATGGTCTGGTGGCAGGGGATATTGCCACTGCACTGGCGCTTCCCCCGAACAACACCTCGTTCCACCTGAAGACCCTGACCCAGGCCGGGCTGCTGTCTGCCACACAGGAAGGTCGTTTCCAGCGTTACCGCGCCAATATGCGATTGATGACCGAGCTGATCGACTACCTGACAGCCGAATGCTGCACGGGCAATCCTGACCAGTGTGCTGATCTGTCACTGCCCGTCAGCAATTGTTGTGGACCCAATGAGACAACACCATGAACGTACTCTTCCTCTGCACCGGCAATTCCTGCCGCTCCATACTCGGCGAAGCCACGTTTAACCACCTTGCGCCTGCTGGCTGGCGCGCCGTGAGTGCAGGCAGCAAACCGGCGGGTTACGTTCATCCGCGTTCGCTGGCGTTGCTAGCACGCGAAGGCATTGCTACCGGGGGCTATCACAGCAAATCATGGGACGACCTTTCCGTGACACCCGACATCGTCATCACCGTCTGTGGCAGTGCAGCAGGCGAAGCCTGTCCAGCCTACCTTGGTAATGTATTGCGCACGCATTGGGGCGTGGAAGATCCCGCGCATGCGACTGGCACGGATGCAGAAATCGACGCAGCGTTCATGTCAGCCTATTCAATATTGCGTAAACGCATCGAAGTATTTTTTGCATTACCGCTGGCGCAACTTGAACAGAATCCCGAACAGCTCAAGATAGAAATGGACAAAATTGCGGAGACGGCGCGATGAGTTTTTTTGAACGTCATTTAACTGCATGGGTTTTTCTTTGCATTATTATCGGCATTGGTGTCGGTAAGCTGATGCCAGGCGTGAGTCACGCTGTTGGTTCAATGGAATATGCCAACGTCAACCTGCCGGTTGGCTTATTGATCTGGGTAATGATTATCCCGATGTTGATGAAAGTGGATTTCGGTGCGCTAGCGGAAATGCGCCAGCATGTACGCGGTATTGGCGTTACCTTGTTTGTGAACTGGCTGGTGAAACCGTTTTCCATGGCTTTTCTTGGCTGGATTTTTATACGGCATCTGTTTGCGCCTCTGTTGCCCGCTGAACAGATTGACAGTTACATCGCTGGTCTGATTTTACTCGCCGCCGCACCGTGTACTGCGATGGTGTTCGTATGGAGCAGGCTTACCAATGGCCACCCGCTGTTTACCTTGTCACAAGTAGCCATCAACGATTCAATCATGGTGTTTGCATTCGCACCGATTGTCGCGTTCTTGCTTGGCATGTCCAGTATTACGGTACCGTGGGATACATTGCTGACCTCAGTCGTACTCTACATTGTGATCCCGGTGATCATCGCACAAGCCTTGCGCAAATCACTACTCACGAAAGGCCAGGCATATTTTGACAGCGTGATGGAAAAAATTGGCCCATGGTCAATCAGCGCACTGCTCGCCACGCTGGTGCTGCTGTTTGCTTTCCAGGGTGAAGCCATTATCAAGCAGCCGTTGATTATCGCTTTGCTGGCCGTGCCGATCCTGATCCAGGTTATCTTCAACTCTGGTCTCGCATACTTACTCAATCGCGCTGTTGGCGAAGCACATAACGTGGCCTGCCCGTCGGCATTGATCGGCGCATCCAACTTTTTTGAACTGGCCGTTGCTGCTGCTATTTCCATTTTCGGTTTTGAATCCGGTGCGGCACTCGCCACAGTCGTGGGGGTGCTGATTGAAGTACCCATCATGCTCGCGGTAGTGAAAGTGGTGAATGCCAGTAAGGGCTGGTATGAACAGGGCAGCACGAGAAACCAGACATGAAAAATGATTTCAGCCAGCTGCAGAATATCCAGCGCGATCTGATCAATATACCTGATACACAAACGGTTTTTTCTGCGCCTGCATCCACGCATCCTCCGCGCATTTTGTTGCTGTATGGATCATTACGCGATCGCTCTTTCAGTCGTCTGGTGGTGCAGGAAAGCGCCCGCATTCTGGAAGCGTTTGGCGCAGAAACGCGCATCTTCAATCCATCCGGTTTGCCATTGCCGGATGGTGCACCCGTCGATCACCCGAAAGTGCAGGAACTGCGCGAGCTGGTGCAATGGTCTGAGGGGCAAGTGTGGTGCTCGCCAGAACGCCACGGCGCGATGACGGGCATCATGAAAGCGCAAATTGACTGGATCCCACTGTCGATTGGCGCGGTGCGCCCGACGCAAGGCAAAACGCTCGCCGTGATGCAGGTGTGTGGTGGATCGCAATCGTTCAATGCGGTGAACCAGTTGCGTGTACTCGGTCGCTGGATGCGCATGCTGACGATTCCCAACCAGTCATCTGTTGCAAAAGCATTTCTGGAATTCGACGATAACGACCGCATGAAACCGTCACCCTATTACGACCGCATCGTGGATGTGTTGGAAGAACTGGTGAAATTCACGCTGTTGGTGCGCGACCGCACTGACTATCTGGTCGACCGCTATTCCGAGCGCAAGGAAAGTGCAGAAGAATTGATGAAGCGCGTAAACCAGAGCGCTATTTGATGATATAAGTGTCGCAATCCACAAAGGTCTGTGACATGGAACTGGTTTTACGGCTACTGGAAAGCGGCGCCGGCAATCTGGCCGCCTATCTCGCTGCGCATGTGTTGCTGTGTTTGCTGCCTGCATTTTTTATCGCGGGGGCTATGGTGGCACTGATTCCCAAAGCCAGCATCACCCGCTGGCTTGGCCGCAACACACCACGTTACATTTCTTATCCCGCTGCAGCGGCAGCAGGCTCACTGATTGCCGTGTGTTCCTGCACCATCGTGCCATTGTTTGCTGGCGTTTATCGGAAGGGAGCAGGCATTGGCCCCGCCATGACATTCCTGTTTTTCGCACCAGCCGGCAACATTCTTGCGCTGGCATATACCGGCAGTGTGCTCGGGCCAGAATTTGCAGCGGCCCGTTTCTTTTTGTGTCTGGTGTTCGGTGTTGGCATCGGCATGATCATGGCGATGATTTTTTCCAGCGACGACGCAAAACACGACGCACAAACCGACACACTTTTTTCTGAGAAAGCCGTGATTGGCAGTGCAGCTACCGGTGTGCTGTTGGCACTGGTGGCGCTGTTGATTGCTGGCACATTAAAAGTGCCTGCCATGTCGAGCGAGTTACTGCACTTTTCGCTGCCGCTGTCTTTTGCCGAAGCTTGGCAAGCGCAGTTATTTTCCTGGGTGCCTTTTGATGCCAGCAAAGGCGAAGAAGGTGTCAGCGTGCAGGGCTCCTTGCTGATCTTGCTGCTCATCACCATCGGCATTACCGCATGGAAAGGCATGGAAAATATTATCGAAGGCGCTAACCGCTGGACATGGATCACGCTAGGGCTATCTGCATCCACCTTGCTCGTTGCCACACTGAAACTCACGCCACAAGCAGGCGGACTGGATGTAGCCATTACTGGCCGCGTAGTGGCAGAAGCATTATCCCTCGCCGCCGTGTTGTGGTTTGGCAGCAGGCTGTCTGCTGAAGACTGGCAAGCGTGGCTGTGGGAATCCTGGCGTTTTGTAAAACAGATTTTTGTACTGTTGATTGCCGGTGTTTTTATTGTTGGTGTTGCTCGCGCGCTTATCCAGCCCGCGTGGATTGAAGCGCTGGCCGGCCAGAATAATTTGCAGGGCAATGCCATCGCTGTTTTCTTCGGCGTGTTCATGTATTTCCCGACATTGGTAGAAGTGCCGGTGGCCAAGATGTTCCTGGATCTCGGCATGCATCCAGGTCCCTTGCTCGCTTATCTGATGGCCGATCCTGAGCTGAGCTTGCAAAGCATCCTGATGATTGCTGCAGTGATCGGTCGCAAGAAAACTTTTACCTACGTCGGCTGGGTAGCCATTTTCAGTGTGATTGCCGGTTTGCTATTTGGCAGCTGGGTTGATGCTTACAACATTGCCATCTAATCATTCACTTCTGTTTTTTCAAAGGAGAAACACACCATGATGACTATCAAGATTCTCGGCTCCGGTTGCGCCAATTGCAAGAAACTGGAAGCGGTTGCACGCGCTGCAGCAGAAGCCGCTGGCATTCAGGCCGAATTCATCAAAGTAACCAATCAAGCCGAGATACTGGATTACGACATCCTCTCGACACCTGCACTGGTGATCAATGAAAAAGTAGTATGCGCAGGTAAAATCCCTACGCAGGCTGACGTGACGCAATGGCTCACAGCAGCCTGAATCTGTTGCGTGCACTCTCACGCCGCTGCATTTGCAATAATGTGATGGCAGTCAAACACTTTTACTGGAAATCATTTATATTCCTGAAGCAGGCTCAAGTGGTTGCCGCACCCCTTTCAACTAGACTTCAACTGCAGAAGGACAAGACTATGAAAAAACTGGTTATTTCCACCTCGCTCAGCCTTCTGGCCATTCTCCCTGTGACACTACTATCCACAGCTGTACAGGCGAGGGAAGTGATACGTGTCGAGCGCCCGGCCGCTGATGGCAACGGGGTAAATGGTGCTGTCGTTGAGCGCGATGGCGAAGCATCTGTAGGCGACAATATTGGAAACGACAACATTGAAGCCAACAATGGCATAGGTGAAGGCGTACAGGATGGTGTCGTCGATCATCCGGTGGCCGATGCAGAAGCCGTTCGTATAGCCAGGGAAAATGCAGACGATGACAATGACGGCATCATCAATGGCGATGACAACGATGATGACAATGATGGTGTGCCTGATGCCGATGAAAATGGCATGGGCGCCAGCAGCAATGTCGGCGCACAGCCCTGACCTGATTAACTGGAACTCTGGGGTTCAACCCCGGTCAGCAATCCAAAGGCCGCACCTTGAACGTGCGGCCTTTTATTTTTCCACCTTGTAGTTTTTTCACAGCGTCTTTTGCAATAGCGTAATCCACCGCCACAAAAGACTGCATATCAAAAATGGCAATCTTGCCAATCTGGCTACCGGCAAAACCGGCGTCCCCTGTCAATGCACCCAGAATATCGCCGGGCCGCAATTTATCTTTACGCCCACCGCTAATATTGATTGTCACCATTTTTGGCAATGGCATGGCAGCGGGTGGCGGCGTTTGTGGCAGCGCACTCCATTGCAGCTTCTGCTGCTGGTAATCTTCAATTGCATTGGCGCGATGCACTTCCCCGGCTGTACAAAGACTGAGCGCCAGGCCTGTCTGGCCAGCGCGGCCTGTACGGCCGATACGGTGGATATGCACTTCAGGATCATGCGTCAACTCGACATTGATTACCGCAGCAAGATCCTTGATGTCCAACCCGCGTGCAGCAACATCCGTTGCCACCAACAACGGACAACTGCGGTTGGAAAATTGCACCAGCACCTGATCGCGTTCACGCTGCTCCAGATCCCCATGCAAAGCCAGCGCATGGAATCCATGTTCACGCAATGTATTGGCAATCTGGTCACATTCTATTTTGGTATTGCAAAATAACACCGCTGATTCCGGCTCGGCGGCCTGATACAGATAATGGTTCAATAGCGCCATTACTGCTTGCGCACGTTGACCCCGTTCAATTTCAAAAAAATGCTGCTCGATCTGCGACTCTGCATGCACCGATTCCACCGTCACTTCGACAGGATTTTTCTGGAAACTTCGCGACAGCTTTCTTATTTCATCAGAATAGGTAGCCGAAAATAACAGCGTCTGCCGCTTCGCTGGCACAAAATTGACCACGTCGACAATGCTGTCATGGAAGCCCATGTCCAACATACGGTCTGCTTCATCCAGCACCAGCGTGTTCAGCTTGTCCAGCAGCAGCGATTCTTTCTGCAAATGTTTCAGCACACGCCCCGGCGTGCCTACCACCACATGTGCACCGTGTTCGAGCGCACCGATTTGTGGACCCAGCGGCATACCACCACACAAGGTCACTATCTTGATGTTGTCTTCAAATCGCGCGAGTCGACGCAATTCCTTTGTGACCTGGTCGGCGAGTTCACGCGTGGGACACAACACCAGCGCTTGCGTGGCAAACAGACGCTGGTTCAGTTTGTTTAATAATGCGATGCCGAAAGCCGCTGTTTTGCCGCTGCCGGTTTTGGCCTGCGCAATCACATCACTGCCAGCCAGAAGATGCGGCAAACTTTCCGCCTGGACAGGCGTCATCGCGGTGTAACCCAATGCTTCAAGATTCGCCTGCTGGGCAGGCGGCAGGGATAGCGTAGAAAAAGCAGCAGTCACGACAGTTGTCCGGTATTGAATGGCGCGCAGTGTACCAATATTTAACGGCTTAAAACTGCCACCCGCCCGATGCAATGCCAGCTTTTACAGCAACTCCCGTGGATGAAATTGCTGCGCAGCAGGCATACTGGCAACCCGCCCGACACACTCGTGCAACATCTGGTCTGCTTTTACTGGCCCGCAGTATTCACACAAACCGATATACGCGCGATTCACCAGTCTCACCATCACCGGTATCGGCACAACGGCTTCAATCACTGGCATGTCACGATTCAACCACAACTCCAGCGACCGTTTTACGTCTTTCGCCAACGGCATCTTGACCAGACCGTCGGCTACATAACGGCTGATCTCACGGCCACGCAACTGGCCTGCGCTGTCGGTCAGTGCACGAAACAGCAACTGGAACGTCAACACAGCCGCTTCTGCGCGCGGTCCGTCAACAACGCTTTTGTCGCGCACGGCTTGCTCTGCCACCGGCTTCATGCGTTGGCTGTTCAGCTCCAGCACCAGGCTTTGCACCAGCTGGTTGCGTAACGCTTCCACACCAAACAATGCACAGCATTCACGCACAAAATATTGCACTGAGAAGGTGGGCTGTGCAGCATATTTTTCGTGCCACAACCCGACTGCCCTTGCAGTTTGTTGCGGATCCAGAAATGCCCCGAGCGCAACTTTGATCGCTGCGCTGCGGTCATGTTGAATTGCATTGAATTCGCTCATGCCTGTGTCCTCACGCCACCTGATCCAGCTGACTGCGGTTGTGCGTCTGCTGTGTCTGGAACTCTGGATAACCGAGTTCGGCGTGTTCAGTAAAATCAAGGCCACGTTGTTCATGCAAAGCATCTGAACGCAATCCTACAAACAGGCGTATCGCGCCATACATCAACAAGCCTGCAAAAAATGCCCACAGGAATGCGCTGAGAATGCCAATGACTTGCACCAGAACGATATCGGGATTCAGCATGTCACCTGCAAAAAATAACCCGGCTGCCAGTGTGCCCCACGCGCCACAGATGCCGTGCACGCTCACTGCATCCACCACGTCATCCAGCCTCATCATTTGCAGTGCAGCCGAACCTATCAGTGTCAACATGCCAGCAATCAAGCCTGTCACAATCGCCCACGGCACTTCCATTGTTGCGCAACCGGCCGTGATAGCCACGAGCCCGCCGAGACTGCCGTTGATCACCGACGTCAGTAACACCGGACGACGCAACAACATCATCAATACAGAAATGCCGACTGCGCCTGCGCAGGCAGCGATATGGGTATTCAACAAAATTTTTCCGATAGACGCATCGGCTTTCAATGTTGAGCCACCGTTGAAACCGAACCAACCGAACCAGAGAATGAATGCACCGAGCGCAACCAGCGTGAGATTGTGGCCGGGAATGGCACGCGGCTCGCCATCCGGCCCGAAACGCCCGAGACGCGGACCAACAACAATAATGCCTGCCAGCGCACACCAGCCACCAATAGAATGCACCACTGTTGAACCGGCAAAATCGATAAACCCTTTTTCTTTCAACCAACCTGTCGTGCCATACAAGCCGCCCCATGCCCAACTGCCAAACACCGGATAAATGAGTCCGGTAATGATGCAGGCGCCGATGAGATAACCGGTGTAATGCGTGCGCTCGGCCATTGCACCACTGGCGATGGTGGTTGCAGTGGCTGCAAACATCATCTGGAACAATAACTGCGAATAATCCCACTGGCTGAGATCATCTGGCATGAAGTGGTCAACGCCGAACCAACCACTCGGGTTAACGCCAAACATAATCCCGAAACCGATAAACCAGAAAACCAGGCTGCCATAACAGGCATCCATATAATTTTTCATGATGACATTGACGGTATTTTTTGCACGCGCCATGCCGCTTTCCAGAAACGCAAAGCCGGCCTGCATAAGAAATACCAGCGCAGCCGTAATCACAACCCACGCGGTATCTACCGGTTCACGCCATGCTTCTTGCTCGGCACACCATCCCGTAACGGGCACAATAAACAATAACGCACAGACAAGCAGACGAACCGGACGGCTCATAGCGGGTACTCCTCTACAACAAACGACAGCAATAACTTCTACAGCAATCCCCGTGCCATGCTTTATCTACCTGTAAAAACAGCTTTTTTTTACGCGCTGCGTCACAAAATGCACAACGACAGTGCGTGCGCGCACCGCATCAGCACCACAATCCTTTAATAAACGGTTACGATGCCCCGATGATTGAGCGCGATTCCATCTGGGGACATTTTCTTGCCGGCAAACCGTTTGTTAAACGGGATGGCCAACAACTGACCCTGCAGTTCAGCCCGGCCAGCATCCAGAGCCAGCTCTGTCTGGATGAACCGGATCGCCTGCAACTGGGGTATACCCGCACTCTATTGGGCTTTCTGTTGTTCGTGCAACAACCGCGCAATATCCTGATGATCGGGCTCGGCGGCGGTTCGTTGCCCAGATATTGTTACAACGCCTTGCCAGACGCACAGCTGGCTGTCGTGGAAATAAATGCTGATGTCATCGCACTGCGTGACACATTTATGGTGCCGCAAGACAACGAGCGTTTCATCGTGCATTGTGACGACGGCGCCATCCATGTATCAAACATTGCCGGCACGCAAGATGTCATTGTGGTGGACGGTTTTGATGTGGGCGGACAAGCACCCAGCTTGTGCACAGAAGCATTTTACCAGGACTGTTATAACGCACTCACTGACAACGGCGTGATGGCGGTTAACCTGTCTGAGAATGCCAAGCAACACAGCACCTTTATATATCGTATGCGACGGGTTTTTTCGGATGCTGTCTTTGTGGTGGCAGCCGAAGACTGCACCAACAAAGTGGTATTCGCCATCAAGAAAACATCTGGCACTGCCAGCGCCCATCTGTTTTCAGAAAAATCGCTGCTCGCGCAAGCTGCCCTTCTTGATAAACAACATCCGGTGTCTTTCCGGCAAATCGTTGAGCGCATGTCAATGAATCGCCATAACCATTTGCCAGACTGACAGGCCAAAAAAAACGGGCGCGAGGCCCGTTTCTAACACTTCAGGAAAATCCCGCCTCAGAAAGACGCGGTATTACGCAATGCCTCAATGCGTTTTTCCAGCGGCGGATGGCTCATGAACAACTCGCCCATGGTTTTCTTGCCGTTGATACCGAACGCCGTGAGCTGGCCTTGCAATGTACTTTCATGCGACATTTTCAGGCGCTCCAGTGCTGCAATCATTTTTTCGCGACCTGCGAGACGCGCACCACCTGCATCCGCACGGTATTCACGTTGGCGCGAGAACCACGCAACAATTGTGCTAGCCAGGATTCCAAACACCATCTCCAGGGCAAACACCGTGGCCATGTAAGCAAATGCACCACGCTCACGGTCACCAATCACTGAGGCGATAATCCGTGCAAGAAAAATCACGAAGGTGTTCACAACACCTTGTATCAACGTCAATGTCACCATATCGCCATTCGCCACGTGGCTCACTTCATGGCCCAACACGGCTTCCGCTTCTTCGCGGCTCATGCTGTTGATCAGGCCCGTGGACACAGCGACCAATGCCTTGTTGCGGTTCATGCCTGTTGCGAACGCATTCACATCCGGCGAATCATAAATAGCCACGTCCGGCATGCCGATGCCCGCATCGCGCGCTTGCCTTTTTACTGTATCGACCAACCAGATTTCAGTCGGGCTGCGCGGTTGCTCGATGATTTGCGCACCGGTAGAACGCAGCGCCATCCACTTGGAAATGGCCAGTGAAATCACTGAACCACCCATGCCAAATACGAAGGCCAGCAGCAGCAAACCGCCCGTGCTGTTTCGCGACAGACCCAGATAGGATTGCAAAACGCTGAGCACAATACCCAACACCAGCACCACAGCCAGGTTGGTCATTAAAAACAGAGCGATACGTTTCATAGGACTCCTCTCAGATCATCATCCACTACGGATATGGGGTACACCCGGATTGTTTGCAAGTGGTCAAGCCACATTAACAAATTTTTCCGACTGTAACACTAGGACAATTAAATCGGCTGGAGTTCCCTACGTAGAATCCGCGATCAGCGGTTAAGCACATCGTCCTTCACGCTGAACGCGATGCCCGCCACTTCAGCGATATCGCTATCAACTGCACCCAGCTCCTTCAGGGTAGCCGCCAGGTTTTCTACCACGGCATCAAAATGGGATTCATTCAGCGCAAGATGGGCGTGACCGGCGCGCATATCACGGCCGCTGTAGTGATGGGGACCACCAAACGCCATAGTCAGGAACGCTTTCTGTTTGTTGGCCTGGGCCACCATGTCCAGATTGTCAAAAAAGTGGCTGATGCGTTCATCGGCCATCACCTTGCCGTAAAAAATATCGACAGCTGCATTGACGGCGGCTTCCCCACCAAGACGTTCGTACAATGTGCTTATAGCTTTCTCTGTGCTCATGGCTTTCTCCCCAGACTGGCTTCTTTAAGATATAAAAATAATATATCTTTAAATCCGCCAACACAAGGCCTGAAAACACAAATGCAGGCCGGAGCCTGCATCTGGATGAAACACCTGCAAACGGCGGGATTAACGGCGACGGATCAAACCGCTGTTTTTCTGGTCATCCTCGGTTTGCTCCAGACTGAAACCGCCCGCGGTACCCAGCGCAGAATCTTCTTGCGCGAGTTTGATCATCAAGCGCAGGTCATTCGGCGAATCGGCATGCAACAAGGCATCCTGGTAAGTAATCTCGCCCGCCTCGTACAACGTGAACAATGCCTGGTCAAATGTCTGCATACCGAGTTCGCTGGATTTTTTCATCAGCTCCTTCAAGCCATGTACTTCAGCTTTGCGGATCATGTCCGACGCCAGTGGTGTGTTCAGCAACACTTCGATAACCGCGCGGCGTCCATTGCCATCCGGCGTGGGCACCAGTTGCTGCGCAACGATGGCTTTCAGGTTCAGCGACAAATCCATCCAGAGTTGGCTGTGGCGGTCTGCCGGGAAGAAGTGGATGATACGGTCCAGCGCCTGGTTGGCATTGTTCGCGTGCAATGTGCAAAGGCACAAGTGACCGGTTTCAGCAAATGCTATCGCGTGATCCATCGTTTCGCGCGAACGCACCTCGCCGATGAGGATAACGTCCGGCGCCTGACGCAATGTATTCTTCAGCGCGACTTCAAAGGATTCTGTATCGATACCCACTTCACGCTGTGTCACGATGCAGCCTGCGTGCTGATGGATAAATTCAATAGGATCTTCAATCGTGATGATGTGGCCTTTTGAGTTACGGTTGCGATGGCCAATCATGGCAGCGAGCGATGTGGATTTACCGGTACCGGTTGCGCCTACAAAAATAACAAGGCCGCGCTTGGTCATCGCCAGTTCCTTGATGATCTCCGGCAAGGCCAGGTCATCCACCTGCGGAATCTTGGTTTCAATCCGGCGCAACACTGCGCCGGCAAGGTTGCGCTGGTAAAATGCATTGGCACGGAAACGGCCGATGCCGCGCGCTGATACCGCAAAGTTCAGCTCCAGCGTGCGCTGGAATTCCTCGCGCTGTTTGTCATTCATCAAACCCAATACCACTTCTCGCGTTAACTCTGGCGTGAGGGGCGTGTTGGTGACTGGAACCACTTTTCCGTTCAGTTTGATGGAAGGCGGAATACCTGCTGTAAGAAAAAGATCCGACGCGCCTTTTTCTACCATCAGTGAGAGTAACTTGCTGATATCCATTATTCAGATGCCTGCTAAAAGTTTTCGGGATGTGTCAGAAATTTTCTGGCACTTTGGCTTTCTCACGCGCTGCATCACGTGAAATCAGGCCTTTTGATACCATGTTGGCCAGACACTGGTCCAGCGTCTGCATGCCAATGGAACCGCCTGTCTGTATCGCAGAATACATTTGTGCAATCTTGTCTTCACGGATCAGGTTACGGATCGCTGCGGTGCCGCGCATGATTTCGTGTGCAGCCACACGGCCACCACCGTTTTTCTTCAGCAGCGTCTGGGAAACAACACCCTGCAATGATTCCGACAACATCGAACGCACCATGGATTTTTCTTCCGCGGGGAAAACGTCGACCACACGGTCAATTGTCTTGGCCGCTGAAGTGGTGTGCAGCGTGCCGAATACCAAGTGACCGGTTTCTGCAGCGGTCAACGCCAGACGGATGGTTTCAAGGTCACGCATCTCACCAACGAGAATAATATCCGGATCTTCCCGCAACGCTGAACGCAAGGCTTCGTTAAAGCCGAGTGTATCGCGGTGAACTTCGCGCTGGTTAACGAGACATTTTTTACTCTGGTGAACGAATTCGATAGGGTCTTCTACAGTGAGGATGTGTTCGTATTTGTTGTCATTGATGTAGTCGATCATCGCGGCCAGCGTGGTAGATTTACCTGAACCTGTTGGCCCGGTTACCAGGATCAATCCACGCGGGATATGGCAGAGATCCTTGAACACCTGCCCCATGCCCAACTCTTCCATCGTCAATACTTTTGACGGGATCGTCCGGAATACTGCACCTGCCCCACGGTTCTGGTTAAACGCGTTAACACGGAAACGCGCAACACCCGGCACTTCAAACGAGAAATCGGTTTCCCAGAATTCTTCGTAGTCCTTGCGCTGCTTGTCATTCATAATGTCGTAAATAAGGCCGTGTACCTGTTTGTGTTCCAGGGCAGGCAGGTTGATACGACGAACATCGCCATCCACACGGATCATCGGTGGCAATCCTGAAGACAAGTGAAGATCCGATGCGCCCTGTTTGGCGCTGAAAGCGAGCAGTTCAGTAATATCCATAGAGAAAGAGACCCGTGATGATGTTTACGCTTCGGACACCGCCGCCTACAGCGACCTTGCATCCATGACAACTATCCTCGCCAATATAGCCAAGGTACATGACCGTATACAACAAGCAGCGCAGAAAAGCAGCCGTGATGTGACCGATATCACGTTGATGGCCGTCAGCAAGACACAGCCTGCCAGCGCGGTGGCTGATGCGCACCTGTTGGGCGGCTTGTGCCACTTCGGTGAGAACTACGTGCAGGAGGCCGCAGAAAAGCGGGAGGCGCTCAAGCACCTCCCACTGGTGTGGCACTTCATCGGCCCGCTGCAATCCAACAAGACCCGCCTGGTGGCCGAGCATTTCCATTGGTGCCACAGCCTCGACCGGCTCAGGATTGCCGAACGCCTGAACGAGCAACGTCCCGCCGGGCTGCCGGCACTGAATGTCTGTGTGCAGCTGAATATCGATGACGAGTCCAGCAAGTCCGGGCTGCAGCTCGCCGCGGTAAGCGATTTTGTGGCCGCATTGCAGTCCATGGACCGCCTGGCCGTGCGCGGCCTGATGGTGATTCCGCGCGCCGACCAGCCTGCCACTGCGACACTCGCCAGCTTCCAGCGCACAGCGGCTTGCCTGCGCGATCTCAGGCAGCAGTTCCCTGCCCTGCCACTGGATACACTCTCCATGGGCATGTCTGGCGACCTTGAACTGGCCATTGCGGCTGGCAGTACTATGGTTCGCGTTGGCACGGATATCTTTGGCAAACGCTTATAATGCCGGCCTGTCCAGGAGACCTGTTATGACTCACCCCACCATCGGCTTTATCGGCGCAGGCAATATGGCTGCCAGCCTGATCGGCGGTCTGATCGCCAAGGGCTACGACCCCGAATGCCTGTTTGCCTCTGACCCGAACACCGATGCCTTGCAGGCGCTGGCCCAACGCACCGGCATCCACGCCTGCGCCAACAACCACGAAGTTGTCGGGCACGTTGATGTGCTGGTACTGGCTGTCAAACCCCAGGTGATGCAAGCCGTACTCATGGACATGGCAGCCGCCGTGCAGGCGCGCCAGCCACTGGTGATATCTATCGCTGCCGGCATCGGCATCGCCAGCCTGTGTGAATGGCTGGGTGGCGATATCGCCATCGTGCGCTGCATGCCCAACACGCCGGCACTGGTGCAACTGGGCGCCAGCGGCTTGTATGCCAACGCACAAGTCAGCACACAACAACGCGAACAGGCACAAGCCATTCTCGCCGCTGTCGGTATCGCGCTGTGGCTGGATAGCGAAGAACAGATCGACGCCGTCACCGCCGTTTCCGGCAGTGGCCCGGCGTATTTTTTCCTGTTGATGGAAGCGATGATCGCCGCAGGCGAAAAACTCGGGCTCGCTCCGGCGACTTCACGTGCACTGACTTTGCAGACCGCACTGGGTGCCGCACAAATGGCCATCACCAGCGATGTGGATGCCGCGGAATTGCGGCGCCGTGTTACATCACCGGGCGGCACAACCGAGCGCGCCATTACACATTTTGAAAACAGCGGATTCCGCGAAACGGTGAATGGCGCATTACAGGCTGCTGCCATACGCTCACAAGAAATGAACAAGAAGGGTAATTGATGAACGCATTATCGCAAATTGGCATTCTGGTCATCACCACACTCGGCGGCCTGTATCTGTTGGTGGTGCTGTTACGTTTCCTGTTGCAAGTGGCGCGCGCTGATTTCTACAACCCGCTGTCGCAATTCATTGCCAAGGCCACCAACCCATTGTTGTTGCCATTGCGGCGCGTGATACCGGGATTGTTCGGGTTGGATATTGCGTGTCTTGTGCTGGCACTGGGCGTGCAATTTGCAACAGTGTTTCTCGGTATGCTGCTGGTGGGCGCCATCAATCCACTGCTCACGCTGGCATGGAGCGCACTCGGCATGATATCGATGGTGATCTATATCTATTTTATTTGCATGATTGCGATGATTATCCTGAGCTGGGTAGCACCACACACCCGTCACCCTGCTGCAATGCTGGCGACACAACTGATCCGGCCGCTTTGTGCACCCGTCCAACGATTCATTCCTGCCATGGGCGGCATCGATATTTCACCCATTTTTGTTTTCCTGTTTTTGCAGGTTCTGCGGATGCTGGTAGAAAATGGCGCAGCTTATCTCGGCGCAGTGGGCGGGATACGCAACCTCATACCGGGCCTGATGTGAGTTTTTTTGTATGGCAGGATGGCGCACTTGTCTTGCGTTGCCTGATCCAGCCCAAAGCCTCGCGCGATGAAATAACCGGGGTGCAGGATGAGCGCCTGAAAATCCGCATCACTGCACCGCCAGTCGATGGCAAAGCCAATACCCATCTGGTGCGCTATCTGTCTGGCGTGCTGGATGTGCCGCGCACACGCATCGAACTGCTGAATGGCGACACAGGAAAACGCAAGACGCTACGCATCACCGGCCTGAAAACATTACCCGGCATACTGGAACCCTTTACATGACACTGGCAATTTTTGATCTCGACAACACGCTACTGGGCGGTGATTCCGACCATGCATGGGGCGAATTTATTGCCGATCTCGGCATTGTAGATGGCAAAAGCTACCGCGAAAAAAATGATGCGTTCTATGCCGACTATTGTCGTGGTGCACTGGATGTTTTTGCCTACCAGCGTTTTGTGTTGCAACCACTGGCTGGCCTGGGCATGGCGGAATTAGCCCGCTGGCACGCACAATTCATGCGTGAAAAAATAGAGCCGATGATCTTGCCGAAAGCACAGGCACTGGTAGACAGCCATCGCGCGCAAGGCCACACCTTGATGATCATCACAGCCACTAACGCATTTATCACTGCACCGATTGCGCAACGCCTTGGCATTGATACGTTGATCGCCACTGAGCCAGAACAGTTCAACCACACCTATACAGGCAATATTGTTGGCGTTCCCTGCTATCGCGAGGGAAAAGTCCAGCGCCTGAATGTGTGGCTGGCAGAAAATAACGAAAGCCTCATGGGCAGTTATTTCTATAGCGATTCACACAATGATTTGCCGCTGCTGCAGCTCGTCGATCACCCTGTTGCTGTTGATCCGGATGATATATTGCGCAAACACGCAGAAGACAGTGGCTGGCAGGTGTTGGGTTTGCGTTAACGCAACAGTGTTATCACCGGTTTGGTTTCCGGCATCACGCCGCGCCACAGATAAAAACTTTCAGCCGCCTGCTCCACCAACATCCCCAGACCATCGCTCACTTGTGCGCCGTGATGCTTTGCCCATTGCAGGAACGGGGTGAGTTCCTTGCCGTACATCATGTCGTAACAACAAGCGCCAGGAGCAAGGATAGTAGGTGATAGTTGCAGCATTTCACCGCCAAGACTGGTGGATGTTCCGTTGATAACAATGTCAAAAGGCCGCGCATGGATCTGCAAGCTGCTTGCACGGACAATTTTTCCTGCATCAAATAATTTTGCCAGCTCTTCTGCTTTCGTGAGTGTTCGATTGGCAATCACAATGCGCTGAGGGCTTTCCGCCAGCAAGGGCTCAATCACACCGCGCACCGCGCCACCAGCACCCAATACCAGCACACGCTTGCCTGTGATGTTCCAGCCGAGATTTTTTGTGATGTCGCGCAACAAACCTGCGCCATCTGTGTTATCGCCCAGCACTTTCCCATCGGGCAGTTTTTTTAAAGTATTGACTGCACCAGCGCATTTAGCGCGTTCAGTTAATTGATCAGCAAAAGCAAATGCATCCAGCTTGAACGGCACGGTAATATTCAGGCCACAACCACCACCATCAAAAAACTTATGCACTGCATCGTGAAACTTTCCATATTCTGTATCAACTAATTGACGTTCATACACAATATCTTCACCCGTCTGTCTGGCAAACTCCGCATGAATCATCGGTGATTTGCTGTGCGCAACAGGATTACCAAATACCGCGTAGCGATCTGTCATGCCCAGTCCCTGACCACAATATAATCACTGTACAGTTTCGCTTCCGGGGTGCCGGGCTCTGGCTGCCAGTCATAACGCCAAGCCACCTGCGGCGGTAGCGACATCAGGATGGATTCCGTGCGGCCGCCAGTTTGCAAACCGAACAAGGTGCCACGGTCATACACCAGGTTGTATTCCACATAACGGCCCCGACGGTATAACTGGAACTCCCGTTCGCGCTCGCTGTATGCAATATTTTTACACCGGTTCACAATCGGCTGGTAAGCCGGCAGATAGCTGTTGCCAACGGCCTGCATAAACGCAAAACTTTTTTCAAAGCCCCAACTGTTCAGATCATCAAAAAACAGCCCGCCTGCACCACGCTGCTCATGACGGTGCTTCAGGTAAAAATAATCATCACACCAGCGCTTGTAATCTGGGTAGACCGTCTCGCCGAATGGATCACAAGCAGCTTTTGCTGTGCGATGCCAATGCTGGCAGTCTTCGTCGAACCCATAATACGGCGTGAGATCGTAACCGCCACCAAACCACCACACATCCGGCTCGCCTTCCTTGCGCGCAACAAAAAACCGCACGTTGGCATGTGACGTTGGCACATAAGGATTACGCGGGTGTATCACCAGCGACACACCCATCGCTTCAAATGCGCGTCCCGCGAGTTCAGGCCGGTGCGCAGTAGCAGATGCAGGCATGGCACCACCCAATACATGCGAGAAATTAACACCGCCTTTTTCAAACACTGCACCATTTTCCAGCACACGGGTAATGCCACCACCGCCACCGACTTCCCGCTGCCATACATCCTGCACAAAACATGCGCCACTTTCCTCCTGCTCAAGGCCGGCACAAATACGCTGTTGCAAGTCCAGTAAGTAATTTTTGACTGCTGCTACATCAATGCTCATTCAAACGTCCGTTGAAAATAATTCAGGCCATGCGGCAAATATCGCCGCTGATGACATCGCGAATTTGTGTGGGATTTTTTAAACCGCCTAACGCACCCGGAACAACAACGTCCAGTCTGTCGCCAAAATATCGGCGCACATCCAGCAACGTGCGCGCCGGATGTTTTCCGGCTGGATTGGCTGATGTCGATACAATCGCGCCACCAAACTGTTGGCACAACGCCACGACAAGCGGATGCGCCGTCACGCGGACAGCGAGTGTATCGCGCCCACCCGTGATCCAGTCTGGCGCTGCGCCATTATTTGGCACCAACCATGTGTTGGGACCCGGCCAGCTTGCCAGCAATGTCTGGCGACTGCGTTCATCCAGCCCACGCAAATACGGTTCGAGTTGTGCAATATCCGCAGCGACCAGAATCACCCCTTTACGCCAGTCGCGCTGTTTCAGCTGCAACAGGTAATCAACCGCAGGTTCACACATTGGATCGCAACCCATACCCCACACTGCTTCAGTGGGGTATGCAATCACGCCTCCTGCCCGCATCGCTTGCACCGCCAGCGGAATGCGGAAACGTGTATTCGGTGCGAGCACAGTCTTAACCAAAGGCATTTTTTATCCACTCGAACTGCAACCCGTTTTCACCCGGGCGCGCGGCGATCACATCAAACCGGCAAGGTTGATGGCGCCAGAGTGGATGCGCCAAAAGATATAGCTGTGCCGTTTGCAATAATTTCCGTTTTTTACTCGCCGTAATACTTTCCGCCGGCGTGCCGAAATGGTCGTTCTTGCGAAAACGCACTTCAACAAACACCAGCGTTTCACCGTCGCGCATCACGAGATCAATTTCGCCACCACGGCTGTTGAAGTTGCGTTCAATAGCGTGCAAGCCATGTTGTTGCAAATAGTGCTCGCTGGCTTCTTCCACTCGCTGCCCGCGCGCGCGGGGTGCTGCATTGCCAGTCCGCATCCCTGCTGTGTGCATCAGAAACGGCCGGAGGATGAACGGATCTGGATCTGGCCGTCTTTCAGCACGCCCCACACCAGTGTGCGCACTACGCGGCGTTCATCATCCAGGTTCAGGTAGCCGGTGTTGCCGGGTATCCGCAACGATGTATTCACACGCATCAGCGCCAGCCGTGAATGCAGCGCCTGCGCATCCGCACCCATGGCAAATAACAGGTCCGCGCCCGACGGTGCAGCGCCGTCCGTGCGCAGCGGGCCAACACCGGCCTGCCAGGGCGAGAGGCACACCCGCAACCCGTCAACACGCGCATCCATCCGTTGTCCGTCCAGTACTTGTGACGTGGCATAGACCGGCACCTCACCAACACCATTGCGCGCCAATGTTTCCATCATGGAAGCTGCATCCAGACTGTTGCCAACATAGAACACCATATCCGGAAGGCTTTTGCCGGGGCGCAACTGGCCGCTGGCCAGATCAATGCCGACGGTGTCTGCCAATAGCACCCCATAGTTCCCGCTGTTGGGTGAATAGCGCACCTGTCCGGTGACCTCGCCACCCAGCGTCTGCCAACGTCGGCTAAACGCTTGTAACAACCGTTCACCGCGTTCACCTTGCGGCGCGATGACCAGCGCGCGGCGCAACTGGCTGGAAGCGGCTGCATCTGCCACTTGCATGGCTTCTTCTTCCGGGTTGAGACTGAACTGATACAGCTCTGCCGGCGGAACCATCGGGGCGGATGAAGGATTATTCAATACAGGGGGGTTGTTCAGGGCCAGTGTCGGCACCGGCAGTCTGGGTTGGTTGGCCAGCACCTGTACCTGTTCGCGTTCCAGCGGGCCGACCACCATTTCCGCCCCCTGTGTCACGGCGCTGTTGTAGGCAGTCAGGATATCCGGCGCCCCGTTGCTATCGACCACATCAATCTGCAGTCCGGCATCGCCATCAGCCAGGTGCTGGTAGTGCATCGTCATGAAACCGTCGCGTACGGATTGCCCGGCCTGCGCCCGCTTGCCTGTCAGCGGCAGTAACAGCGCAATACGTCTCGGCAACTCGCCCTGCACTTGCTTCAGCATCGCCATGTCCGCCGGCATGAAGCGGTTGGCAGGGTGTACTGGATAGCTGCGTTCCCAATCTTTCAGGGCTGCTGACTGCTTGTCGAGCTCGCCGGGATACATACGCTGGATACGCGCCAATGCTACCCAGCCTGCCAACAGCTGTTCTTCAGCCTTGTTGCTGGTATCGGCATATTCCAGCACGCTGAAATCTTCATCGCGCAGCTGGGCGAGCTGGCGCCAGATCGCTTCATTCAGTTCACGCTGTTCCGCCTCGGGTGTCGGGGAACCTTGTATTAATGTGCTTTCCAGCAACCGCTCGTGCAGTGCATCCAGAGGCTTCTGTTGCAACTCGTACAGCCGCGCCCGCAAAGCGTGTAAACGGGCGGCACTGGCGGTATCCAGTCCCTGATCCTGCTTGATAGCCAGCAAGGTCGGGTTGAGCAGTACACGGGCAGCATCGTCCAGATGGCGTTGCGCTAATGCCCAATCGCCGTACAAGACGCTGTAGCGGACCAGCAGGTCTGTACCCAGCGTGCCGGGGTCGATCTCTTGCAACGCCTTGCCCAACCGGGAGTAATCGCCCTGCTGCCGGTACGCATCGGCGGCCTGTAACAACAGCGATTCACGCTGCGGCGAAACCGCCTTTTCGGCCTGCAGCAAGAGTGCATAGGCTTCGTCCTGTGACACCACCACAGACGGCTGGTCGTCAGTAACGGGTTCTGCTGTCCTGGTTGTCTCCTCCACCGGAGCAGGATCAAGGTGCGCGCAACCCGCCACCCAGGCCACTGCAGCAATAGCGAGCGCCAGACGGCGCAACAACAAACGACAAGGTAGAATGCGTAACATTTTTCTATTCCGGTTCATGGCATGCCTACTGCAACCCTGTATCTGGTGGCTACGCCCATAGGCAATCTGGCCGACATGGTACCCCGCGCTGTCTCGGTTCTCCAATCCGTGGATGCCATCGCGGTGGAGGATTCCCGCCACAGCGGCAAGCTGTTGCAACATTTCAATATCAGCAAACCGTTGATTCCCTACCATGACCACAACGAACGCGATGCCGCCGAACGCATCCTGCACCTGCTGCAACAGGACAAGCGCGTGGCACTGATTTCGGATGCCGGCACCCCCGCGATTGCTGACCCGGGTTACCGCCTGGTGCGGCTGGCACACCAGCACGGTGTGAGGGTTGAGAGTATTCCGGGGCCCTGTGCAGCCATGGCTGCGCTGGCGGGCTCCGGTTTGCCGTCTGACTGTTTCCGGTTCAACGGTTTTCTGCCCGCCAAACAACAGGCACGCAAAACTGCGCTGGAAAAACTGGCGGCAGACACAGCCACACTGATTTTTTACGAAGCGCCGCATCGCCTTGCCGATACGGTACGTGACATGGCGGCGGTATTGGGCGGCGAACGTGAAATCTGTCTCGCGCGCGAATTAACCAAACACTACGAAACATTGTGGCTGACAACATTGGCTGAACTGGAACGCGCAATTGATGAAAAGCGCGTGGAAGAGCGTGGCGAAATCGTGCTGGTTGTCGCAGGCGCTACCGAAAAAGTTATCGATGACAGTGAAAGCGAACGCGTGTTGCAAATTCTGCTGGCGGAATTGCCGGTCAAACAAGCATCTGCTCTCGCTGCACAAATTACTGGCGCTGCAAAACGTGAATTATATCGACGTGCATTGGCGCTGAAAGATGAAGATGATTCCAATGCGTAAGTTTTTTCTTGCATTGCTTCTTGCTGCATTGGCAATACAAACACATGCAGCAGATCGCAAACCGAATATTCTGCTGATTGTGCTGGATGATGCCGGTTACAGCGACATCGCCGGTTTTGGTCGCGACGACGCGCCCACACCCAATATCAGGCAGATTGCCAACGAAGGCGTACGCTTCACGCGCCATTATGCTGATAGCACCTGCCGACCGGCACGACTGGCATTGCTGACAGGTCGCGAATCCGCACGCGTGGCACAGAATCCGGATTTTCGTGGTATTTCACCTGAAATTATTACATTGCCGGAAGCGCTGAAAACAGCAGGCTATCACACCGCACATATCGGCAAATGGCATCTCGGCGATGCCGTGCGTGATGCATGGCCAGACAAACAAGGCTTTGAACACTGGTTCGGATTTCTCAACCAGTTCCAGCTGAAAGGCCCGGACAAGAATGGCGACTTTACCAAACGCCCGACTTACATCGATCCATGGCTTCAAAGCGACAACACGCCCTTGCAACAATACCATGGTCACCTGGAAGACATTCTTGCTGCGCAGATTGTGGATACCATTATCAGCGCAGAAAAAAACCAGCCTTGGTTTATCAACTATTGGCTGTTTGCGCCGCACCATCCCAGCACAGCCTCGGAAGCCTTCCTGAAAAAATTTCCGGATACACCTGAAGGAAAATACCGCGCACTGCTCGCACAAGCAGATGCAGAAATTGGCAAGGCAGTGCAGGCATTGCGCGACAGCAAGCAACTGGACAATACAATGATTGTGGTGACATCCGACAATGGTGGCACCAATCAGATGATGAACAATAACGATCCTTTTGCTGGCGTAAAAGGGGAATTTCGCGAGGGAAGTTTACGCACTCCGCTGATTATCCGCTGGCCAGACCGGCGCGCAGCTGGCAAACAATTTAATGATGTTGTTGCCATCCAGGATATCTATCCAACCCTGCTGCAAGCCGCTGGCACCAGCGCCGGAAAAAATATCGACGGGCAGGATTTACACCGCATACTGGCCGGCGAAACATTTTCGCCGCGCATGCTGGTACATGAAATTGGCAGCTCTGGATTATTCAATTACAGTGTGTTGTCTGCTGACGGGCAATGGCGCTCTTCACCCGGCGAACTTTACGCACTCGACAAAGACAAAACTGGCGCTGCCAATGTAGCGCAAGCATTTCCTTTGCAAGCAAAACAGGCAGACAAGGCATATGCCGACTGGCGCAATACAAAAACGAGACTGGCACTGCAATACACTGCAATTACAGACAACGGGCAAGCCAGTGTAAGCGGTGATGACTTCCGCCGCGCACCTGGATATGGCGCATTGAGTGTTGCCATCGGCGCCATCATGCCGGAACCAGGTTTTGCAGAGCCACTATACCTGATGGAACAACAAGGCATCTGGTCGCTGGCGTATAACCCGGATAACACCTTCACGTTGCAAATAGGCGTTGACCGTATCACCAGTTCGCCGCTGGTAAAAAAATCCGGCCAGCACTGTTTGCCCATTGTGCTAAGAACCTGGTACACACGTTCACGCCTGCATGAAGGCAAGAATACGGCCTATATCACGCTGTATGCCGGCACGGAAAAATTGCTGGACTGGCAACAACCCAATCCGCAGGAAATGAATGCCGATTGGTCTGCACCAACATGGATTGGCCAGACCAGTGACGGCAAACATCGCTGGCCAACCCGTCTGGGCGAACCGCAATTTTACAATACTGCATTGTCAGATAATCCTGCAGCAACATTTGACTGCATGCAGGATGTACAACAATTAGCCTGTCAGCCCCAAAATCCATGAAGAAAATCATATGAACAAGATAATTAAATGCACCCTCATTGGAATTATTATTTTTCTGCAGGGCTGCAGCTGGCTAAGACAGGAACTGGTTGACCCGGATATCCAGGTTATCGGCTTCAAACACCTGAAAGGAAACAATCTGCTGGAGCAGCGCTTTATCTTGCGCTTGCAATTGACCAACCCCAATGATCTGGAACTGGATGTAAAAGGTATCAGCTTCCTGTTCAATATTGCCGACATCGAGTTGATCCAGGGCGTCAGCAATGACATACCGGTTATCAAGCCTTATAGCAAAACCGAATTTACTGTGCAGGGTTCCGCGAATGTGATCCAGGCAGCGCGCCTGTTAAAGAAAATGCAGAAAAATCCCGACAAACGTTTTGACTACACCCTGCATACCAAAGTTGATCTGGCGCACGGCTGGCCTTCTACATTCAATCTCAAGCGTGATGGGGATGTTGGATTGAACGACTGGCTCCAGAAACGTTAATGCTCAACTCTCACTTTCGTCCGGCACAATATCAAGAGGGTCGGGAATGATACGATCCGCATCCATCGAGAATCCGGCGTAATCCTGTACACCAATCTCTGCCAGTTCCTGACTGGCAAAAGGCCCCACGTCGACACGCTCACGCGTCATGAAGTACCACCCGTCTCCCTTGAAGAACGTTCGAGAGCGGCGTTGCGGCAAAGGCCCGCCCTCACCCTGACGACGCTTGTCCTCTTCTTCCCGGCTATTCATGGCTACTCCGCCCACTATTTTTATTGTCACCCCAACTTTACCGCGACTACCCCCACCATGGCCATACCTTATAATGCAGCCTCCAATACAGCCGGCGACTGACAAGGTATCTCGTGCTATTCAACTCCTATGAATTCCTGCTGGTATTTTTGCCGGTAAGCCTTGGCTGCTATTACGCCATCAGCCGTATCGTGAACCAGCGTACAGCCATTGCCTGGCTGGCTCTGTGTTCCATGTTTTTCTACGGCTGGTGGAATCCGGCGTACGTCTGGCTGATGGCCGGTTCCATCCTGGCCAATTACAGCTTCGGGCTGATCCTGTCAGGAAAGCACCGCTCCAGACTGGTGCTGGGACTCAGTGTCACACTGAACCTGTTATTGCTGGGTTATTACAAATACACGGATTTTTTTATTGCCAATATCAATGAGCTGGCCGGGCTGGATTGGCAATTGCACAATATTATCCTGCCACTCGGCATTTCATTTTTTACCTTTACCCAGATTGCCTATCTAGTGGATGTTTACCGCGGTGAAGTGCGGGAATACCGGATCGCAGACTATTTCCTGTTTGTCACTTATTTCCCGCACCTGATTGCCGGCCCCATCATCCACCACAAGGAAATGATGCCGCAATTTTCCAACAAGGCGGTTGAGCAAATCACTGCTCGCAATATCACAGCCGGTCTGGTGTTGTTTACGATTGGCCTTGCAAAAAAAATACTGATTGCTGATCGCGTCATGGTGTATGTTTCGCCCGTTTTCAGCGCTGCAGATAGTGGCGTAGCGCTGACTTTCTTTGAAGCCTGGGGCGGCGTGCTCGCCTACACGCTGCAACTGTATTTTGATTTCAGCGGCTATGTGGATATGGCACTGGGCATATCCCTGCTATTCGGCATTCGTCTCCCACTCAATTTCAATTCGCCGTACAAATCCACCAGCATTATCGATTTCTGGCGGCGCTGGCACATGACACTCTCGCGTTTCTTGCGCGACTACCTGTACATTGGCTTGGGCGGAAATCGCAAAGGCCCTTTCCGGCGTTATCTCAATCTCTGGTTGACCATGTTACTGGGTGGTCTGTGGCATGGTGCTGGCTGGACATTCATTATCTGGGGCGCCATGCATGGCGCTTATCTTTGCATCAACCACGGCTGGCGCGCACTGTGCAAAGGCCGCCCCTCACGACTGCCAGAATCAGTCCGCACACTGCTGTATGGCACGTTAACGTTCATGGCAGTGACAGTGGCCTGGGTATTTTTTCGCGCCGACACAGTGGGTGGTGCACTGCAAATACTGAAAGGCATGGCGGGCTGCAACGGCGTCACACTGCCGATCAAATACGCCAGCCAATGGGGCGAGCTCTCCCACTGGCTGGTGCAACAAGGCCTCGTGTTTGATGACAATCTGTTCAAGGGCGGGAAACAAATTGGCCAGATTGTGTGGCCGCTGCTGATTGTCTGGCTGCTGCCAAACTCACACACTTTTTTGCGTAATTATGAGGTGACTGTCACCTCATTCGATGAGACATCACGGTGGGTATTTCGCCCTAACATAGTGACCCTGTCCATTGTTTCTATTGTGCTGATCTACTGTTTTTCGCACCTGACACAGCTCAGCGAATTCCTCTACTTCCGGTTCTAGCGCAATGACAATACTATCCATAAAAGAAAGAACATTTAATTATCTGCTTATCGGATTATTCTTTTTATCTGTTTCCTGCATGGCAACTGTAAACTTTCTCGTCAATCCTTTTGGCGTTTTCCCCGTCAAACCTGTTGCAGGCTATACCGATGTGCGTTTTATTGAAAATGTCCGCATCTATAAAAACTTCCTGATTAAAAACCGGTCAATCGACGGCTTGATGCTAGGCAGTTCCCGTATCGAAGAAAGCATGAACCCACTCCCTGCCGCCTGGCCAGGTATGCAGGTTTACAATATGGCCATGCCCGGTGCCTCACTACAGGAAATGCTGCGCAACTTGCAACATGCCAATGCAGTGACCCCATTAAAACAAGGTATGATCGGCCTGGACTTTTTTATGTTTTCTGCTTTTGCAGGCTCTGTCAGTGATTTTTCGGAAGACTACTTTGCTGTCGACACTGAAGGAAACAAAAAACCTGCTTCCTATGTGCTGCGTACGTATGCCAATCTGTTGTTTTCTGCCGATGTACTGGAAAAAAGCCGGGATACCATCAAGGACAGCAGGAAGCGCGCTGCGCCATCACATGAAGATAACGGCATGACCGCGCTTGCGCCGCACTACGCTGTAGTAAAAGACAATGCTGCTGTCTATAAACTCTTTGATTCCTTTGAAAACAACTATTTCCGGAAAAACGGATTCTGGTTAAACGGGCCGGGCAGCACATACACCACTGTGAAAAATGCCGCAGGTGAATCTACATTCGACGATTTACGGGCACTGCTGGATTATATTTATCGCAATAACCTCAATATACGTTTTGTCATATCCCCGCTGCACGTTCGCATGCTGCTTGGCATGGATGGCATTGGACTATGGCCCGCGTTTTCCGACTGGAAACGGCAGCTGGTAATGGTGAATGAGCAAGTAGCCCATCAATATGGCCAAGCTGCAAAACCCATATGGGATTTTGCCGTCGTCAATGACCTGACGACTGAATGGCTACCGGAAGATCCTCGCTTGCCAGCGCCTAAAAACGGCATGCAATGGTTCTGGGACCCTGCGCATCCCAAACCGGCATTGGGTGATCTGGTGCAGGAGCGTGTTTTTATCAGCTTTAACGAAGACATTGGAAAAATACTGCGGCCCGATACCATAGACAGTCATGTGCAACAGCAGACAGTGGCACTGCATGACTATATGAAAAATGATCCTGCAACCGTGAACGCTATACAGAAAAGGCTTGAGTCACTGAACACCTGGCATTGGGTCAAACATTAAACTGAGTCAAACAATAAATTGAGTCAAACAATAAAACCTGGCTGATCAGCTGCCGCGCATAAACCATTTATCAATTTCTGCAAGGCTCACCTGAATCCAGGTGGGTCGGCCATGATTACACTGACCACTTCTCTCGGTGATTTCCATATCACGCAATAATGCATTCATTTCCGGAACGGTCAGCTTGCGATTGGCCCGAATGGAACCATGGCACGCCATCGTCGACAGCACTGCGTTTACTGATTCACGGATCCGTGCTGATGAACCGTGCTGCGACAAATCAGACAATACATCACGCAACAATTGCTCGCTGTTGCCATTGGCCAGCAGTACAGGGACTTGCCTGATGAGCAAGGATTCTGGTCCAGCCCTGTCTACCAACAAACCTAACTGTTCAAACAAGGCGCGATGTTCTTCCGCACAATCCGCTTCACGTTCACTCACTGCCACCGATTGTGGAACCAGCAACGGCTGGCGCGCCATGCTGTTATTGTCGTGCGCCGTTTTGAGTCTTTCATAGGTGATCCTTTCGTGCGCAGCATGCATGTCCACCAACACCAGGCCTTGCGCATTCTCGGCCAGAATATAAATGCCTTTCAGCTGCGCCAGCGCATAGCCCAACGGCGGAATGTCCGCAGTTGTTTGTATTGCATCCCCAGACAGCATTGCTGCACCATCAATACGAGCAGCACTAACTGAAACAGGCGCGTAATGCGTGCCGGTCTCACGGACATTATCCGGCGAATTTTTTTCACCCAGTGTGATTGTGTTCTGGTAACTGATAATCGGCACCGCAAATGCAGGGGACACGTCCGGCATCACAGCACTCGCCTCATCCGGCCGTAAATCCGCTAACGCCCGCGCCAATGAACGGAATACAAAATCATGCACACGCCGGGAATCCCGAAACCGCACTTCATGTTTCGTGGGGTGAACATTCACATCGACACTGGCGGGATCAACATCCAGATACAGCACATACGCCGGATGACGGCTGTGATGCAATACATCCTGAAAGGCAAGACGGATTGCATGCGTCACCAACTTGTCGCGAATAGCCCGGCCATTCACATAAAAATATTGCAGGTCAGACTGGCTACGTGAAAATGCCGGCTGGGCTATCCATCCATGCAACCGCAAATCTGCGTGCGCAATATCAACAAAAAATGCCTGCTGCATAAATGCTGGACCACACAAGGTGGCTACACGACGCTCCTGCTCTGCCTGCGTATTGGCTTCGCGCAGCTGTTGGACAGTGCGCTGGTTATGTCGCCAGTGAAATGCCACATCAAATCGTGACAATGCGAGTTTTTTCAGCATCTCATCAATGCGCTGGAATTCTGTTTTTTCACTGCGAAGGAATTTTCGACGGGCGGGCGTATTGAAGAAAAGATCACGCACTTCCACTGTTGTACCGCGCTGGTGCGCCGCCGGCAAGACTTCCGCTACCATTTCCTGGCCTTCAGCCTGCGCTTGCCAACCGGCTGCACCATCTTGCGTGTTGGATGTGATTGTCAGACGTGATACCGAGGCCATACTCGCCAACGCTTCACCACGAAAACCCAGGGTTGCTACGGATTCGAGATCATCCAGCTCATAAATCTTGCTGGTTGCATGACGACACAATGCCAGTGGCATATCTTCCTGCTCAATACCGCTGCCATCATCCCGGACGCGTATTGTCTTGACACCACCTTGCTCAATATCAATATCAATCTTGCTTGACCCGGCATCAATGCTGTTTTCAAGCAACTCTTTGACAATCGATGCAGGCCGTTCTACCACTTCACCCGCAGCAATCTGGTTTGCCAACCGTTGGCTTAATTGTTGGATGCGCGCCACAGCTACTATACTCAGCGAGAGGACACAGGAATGTGGAGGGTCTGGCCAATGCGCACTTGCTGGTCTTGCATATTGTTATGCTCACGCAACGCTGCCATGCTGGTTTTATGACGCGATGCTATCCCGCTCAGCGTATCGCCTTTCTTGACAACATACTTCAGGGATTTCTCTGGCGATTTTTTTACAGGCTGTGACTTTTTGGTGGTTTTTTCCGCCACCAGTTTTTCAAGGTCATCTTTTTCATCGGCTGCTTTCCTATCAGCATTGTCATCACGGCGCACCAGCACCTCTTGGGAGCCGACATCATCAACCAATTTTTCAGAGGGGATCTCAACAGGCTCTTTGACTTTGTCCATAGTCTGGGAAACCTTTCCACCCCTTGCTGCTGCCAACGCAGTATCCATGGGTGGCTTCGCACGAAAATGGCTATCAATGCCTGAGAAAATTCCTTTTGCCATCGTAGAACGGAATTTCGGATTGGAAAGGTTTTTTGCTTCCTGGGGATTGGTTATAAACCCCGTCTCAATCAACAACGACGGGATATCGGGATTTTTCAACACAACAAAGCCTGCTTGCTCAACAAACCCTCTATGCATTTTAGTAAACTTTTTCATCTGGCCTATCACCTTGTCTCCCATATCAAGGCTGGCGGCCACTGTTGCAGTCATTGAAAGATCGAGTAATACACCTTGCAGCACCGGATCCTTGTCGCCAAGGTTTACACCGCCCACCAGATCCGCATCATTCTCGCTTTGCGCCAACCAGCGCGCAGTTTCAGATGTTGCGCCACGCTGCGACAAGGCAAATACTCCAGCACCCTGTGCGCTGGAATCCTTGAACGCATCAGCATGGATGGAAACAAACAGGTCTGCGCCCTTGTTTCTTGCAATCTGGGTGCGCCCACGCAAACTGACATAGTAATCACTCGACCGTGTCAGGAATGCTGAATAGCCAGGCGCGTCATTGATCAGCTTGACCAGTTCCTTTCCAATCGCCAGTGTGACATTTTTTTCGTAAAGCCCGCCTGGGCCTTTAGCGCCAGGATCTTCGCCGCCATGTCCCGGGTCAACAGCGATGATGACATCGCGCATGCCGTTTGATGCAGGTTTCACCGCTTTGGTCTCTTGCATGCTGTTTTCATCAAACAGATCCAGCACCAGACGATCGCCGTACTGGTTATTGGCGGGCAACAAAAAGCTTTTGGGTTTCACCGCAGTCGACAGATCAATAACCAATTTTAATTCTGTGCCATTTTTTTCCGTGGTGAAACCAGACAATGGCGTATTGGCAAGACTGACTTTGCTGGCATCTGCATTGAATTGTGAATCTGGCAAAGTAATGACAATGCGTTGCGCCTGGCCTTTTTCACCGGGCAAACTGAGCAACTTGTGTTCGGCCGGGCCGGATAGATCAAATACCAGGCGCGTATTATCCGGCGCGCGCCACAAACGCACACTCTGTATGCTGGCCGCTTCCGCAAACATTGCCGTCGACAGGAATACCCATGCCGACAGGCGCAGCGCCTGTCGCACAAGAAGAGCCATGCGTGTCCTGTTATGTTTCAAAAGCGATTAACCACTGCCGTGCACGATCAGAATGTATCGTGATGGTCATGATGCGACCGCCACCCGGTTCCGGTGAGAGGTTAATGGACAAGTCTGGCAGAGGCAACAACGGATCACCCCTTTCCGGCCATTCAATCAGGCACAGATAGGCGGATGCAAAATAATCCCGGATTCCCATCAGCTCCAGCTCTTCCGGATCATTCAGTCGATAGAGATCAAAGTGGTAAACAGCACCACAGGACAATGAATAGGGTTCGACAATAGTATACGTCGGGCTTTTGACAGCAGCCTGATGACCCAGTGCATGCAACCAGCCGCGTGACAATGTAGTTTTGCCTGCACCCAGCGTGCCGGTTAGCCAGACGACTGCGCCGGCTTCACACGCCGCTGCCAGGGATGCGCCAGCACGCAAAGTCGCCTGCTCATCCTGCAGAGGAAAAACAACAGCCATCAACGCGTTTTCAGATAATCGCTGTAAGCTTTTTCCAATACGCTCACATCAGGAATCAATACTGTTTCACTGCCTGCAATATTGATAGCAGCCAACTCGGCGGGGGCCAACGCTGCGCCTTCTATTTCAGCAACGTCTTGCGGCATGATGCGCATCAATCGCGGAATACCTTGCATGACAATGGCGATAAATGGCACATCATCATTCACGCCCGTGTTGTTGATCACTGCAATACGCGGGGCGGCTGATGAGCGTGGCATCGGCTGGCCATTGAGCAACTCAAAAGATAAAAGCGGCACAGACAATTTGCGCCATTCTATATAGCCAAGAAACCAGTCTGGCGCATCTGGCGGGCAATCCGGATAGCTGTAATTCACAATTTCAGCCACCGCCACACCGGGCAACAGCAATAATTTATCCTGCACGGGCAACAACATGCTGGGCACATCCCTGACAGGTTTGGCAGCAGCTGCCTGATTGGATGGCGATAATGACTGGACTTCACTCATACATTTTATCCGTGCTGTGTTGTCGTTTTGTAAATCGGTTCCGGCGGTATTTTATTGTGGCCTGCCGCCCAGGACGTCAGCCGCGCAGCCAGCGCTGCAGGATTGCCGGAAAAGTCAGGCTTGCCTACTGCGCGTTCAGTGGCTTCCGGCATGGCCCAGTTCACACAGCTTTCGTGACTCTGGGTCCAGACCTGACCGCCGCAACGCCGCATCAGTCGACTGGCCGCTGCAGCATCATCGCACATACCGCTGAATACTATCACGCCACCATTCCGGCCAAAATGCACAGCCGTGGATGCCACTATCTGATCCAGGTTGGGCTTGTACTGGCCCACCCAGGGGGTATTCCGTACATTGAAACTGCCGTCGCGGGTGACACCCGTCACATTCTCGGGCGAAATGACCGCAACGCTGTTTTCACGCAGTAGATCACCATGCCTGGGCGCATACGCTTCATAGCGACTGTTGCGCCCCATCACCTGCGTCAACAACCCCTGAAAATCACGCTCAATATGGTTGGCATAGATAAAGGCAATCCCCAGATCCGCCGGGACAGCATCAAGAAACTGTTTCACTGCATCAGGCCCGCCGATAGAACCGGCCAGCACCCAGACGCTGCGTGGCAAGCGAGGCGAGCCGCGTTGAGTGCGATTGATCACACCCGTCAACCCGCGCAATTTTTCACCCAGCCGACGCTGCCAATTGGCAAACTCCGGACTCACGTGGTTTGGAATTTGTCCTTCGCACAGGATCAATGGCAGCTGGATGGCATCGAGCAGCTCGTCCAGTAATTCAGGGTGCGTAGCCTCCAACACTTCGATGTCCAGATTGACGACCCAGGCATCAACACCTGCATCAGCAATCCTCCCGCTCGCCCGCGAAAACTCCAGTGCCACACCCATTTCCTGCCCGGCAGCCGTAATGACGCCACGCAGGGTAGACACCTGGGCGGGATCATCAACAATCACCCCGATACGCAGGGCGCTCATCCGTTACCTCAACTACCGCTGCGCTCGAAACG
>ERZ724527.134-NODE-134-length-36556-cov-7.246897_pt1 | contig 36556 bp, 33 predicted proteins | sample MGYA00376060_ERZ724527 | MGnify/ENA primary metagenome ERZ724527 (study PRJEB28724, sample SAMN07190886) | activated sludge metagenome | isolation source: activated sludge of sewage treatment plant in Hong Hong | place: USA: Christiansburg, Virginia | collected...
CCGCATCGACCTCCTTGAACGCCGCCGCATTGCCCCCGCCCCCAGGCCCCATGCGCTGGCCCGGGCGCACTTGCAGCAGGTTGGTGCCCAGTCCAGAAATCTGGTTCTGTACGGCCAAGGTTGCACCATTGCCAAGGGTCACCATGGTGATCACCGCACTGACACCGATCACGATGCCCAGAATGGTCAGGAAGGAGCGCATCAGGTTGCGCCGTATCGAGCGCAGGGCCAGCATCAAGGTGTTGAACAGCATCAGCGGGCCTGTGTTTCTGGCACTTGGGTTGGTGTGCTGCCGGGCGCTTCGTGCAATCCAGCGGGGTGGGCATTGCGTTCGTCGCTGGCCACCACCCCATCCACAAACCGCACAATGCGTTTGGCGTAGGCGGCCATATCCATCTCGTGGGTGACCATCAGCACGGTGATGCCATGGTCTACATTGAGACCCCACAACAGGTCCATGATCTCGCGGCTGCGCTGGGTGTCCAGATTGCCCGTGGGTTCATCGGCCAACAAGACGGCCGGCTCGGTGACGATGGCACGGGCAATGGCGACGCGCTGCTGCTGCCCGCCTGATAGTTCGGCGGGGGTGTGGTGCTCCCACCCCTTGAGCCCTACGGAGTCCAGCGCCTTGGCCGCCATGGCGTGGCGCTTGGCGGCTGGCTCGCCACGGTAGAGTAAGGGCAGCTCCACATTCTCCTGCGCCGACGTGCGCGCCAGCAAATTAAAGCCCTGGAACACAAACCCCAGGTAGCGGCGGCGAAGACGTGCGCGCTGGTCACGCGTCAGGGTCTCTACGTGGATGCCCTGGAACAGGTATTCACCCGTGGTCGGAGTATCCAGCCCGCCCAGGGTGTTCATGGCCGTGGATTTGCCCGAACCACTGGGGCCCATGATGGCAACAAAATCCCCGGCTTCAATATCCAGGTCCACCCCCTTGAGGGCCTGCAAAGCAGTTGCGCCTTGGCCATAGACCTTGGTGATTCCGCGCAAGCGAATCAGCGGTTCACTCATGGAGCGGCTCCTGCGGCCCTTTGGTCCGTGATGACGGCCATGCCCTCTTGCACGCCCTCACCGCTGATTTCTGTCATACGTCCATCACTGATGCCGGTCTTGACGGATACCGCCACCGGTTGCCCGTCTTGAAGCACCCACACCTGTTTGGCGACCGGTGCACCACTGGTTCCGGCGGTCTTGCGCCCTCCTCCGCGCGGCATACGCGGCACGAGTTTGGAGATGACGCCGCCTGACGCACTGGCGCTGGCTGCGGGGGTATCGCCGGTTGTGCTGGGTGAAAAACGCAACGCCGTATTGGGTACCAGCAACACGCCGGTGCGTTCATTCGCAATGATGGAAGCCGACGCTGTCATACCGGGGCGCAGGCTCAGGTCGGTGTTGTCGACGTCCAGGTACGTGGTGTAGGTGACGACGTTGTCGGTCTTGGTCGAGCCAAAGGCCACCCGCGTGATTTTTGCCGGGTAGCGGCGCGAGGGGTGGGCACTGACGGTGAAAGTAGCGCGTTGCTCGGCCCGCACAGAGCCCACATCCGCCTCGTCCACACTGACTTCCAGCCGCAGCCGGGCGATGTCTTCCGCCACGCTGAACAAGGTGACCGCTTGCAGGGAAGCCGCCACCGCGTTGCCGGGTTCCACGGTGCGGGTCAAGACCACGCCATCAATGGAGGAGCGGATGGAGGCTTTGGACAGGTTGGTCTCGTCGGTGGAGACGGTGGCGCGCACTTCTGTCACATTAGCGCGGGCACTGGCCTCGGCTGCCACGGCGCGTTCGACATTGGCGCGGGCGCTGTCCAACTCGGTCGCTGATGGCACCTTGCCCCCCGACAAACGCGCGACTTCCTCGAACCGCGCCAGGTTGGCCTGGGCCTCCTTGACGGTTGCCGCGCTCTGCGCCTGCTGAGCCAGGCTTGACGCCAGCGAAGCGCGTGAACGCAACACCTGGTCGGACAGTTTGGCCTTGTCCAGTTCTACCAGGACCTGTCCTTTGGTCACACGGTCATTCACGTCCACCAACACACGCTTGACGGTGCCGGAGAGTTCACTGCCAATGTTGACCGCACGGGTGGGTTGCAGGGTGCCATTGGCAGCCACCGTCAGCGTCAGGTTGCCTTTCTTGATGACTTCGGTGACATAGGTGGGTTGTGCATTGCTGTCTCTTTGTGTCTGCCAATAGGCCAGGCCAGCGGCGACCACGACAAGGACCGCCACAATGATCCACAACAATGGCCGTGACCACCAGTGCCGGGGCTTTTCATCACCCAGAATGCCTTGCACATCGACAGGCTTGGGGTTGCTGGGGGAGGCGACGGTAGGAGTGGGAGAAGTCATGGTGTTGAGAGGGGTGTCGGTTGGGGCATGAGCATGCAGCACTATCAAGGCGTTGGGGCTTCTGCTTCGGGCGTCCAGCCGCCGCCCAGAGCTTTGTACAAGCGAACATGGTCAGCACTGAGGCTGGCACGTGTTGCGGCAACGTTGTCTTGTGTGGAGAGCAAGGTGCGCTGGGTCTCCAACACCGCCCGAAAATCAATCAAGCCGCTGGCATAACGTTGGCGGGCCAACAGGTCCGCATTGGTAGCAGCTTGGGATGCAGCCAGCAGGCGCGCCAAACGCTCGGTGTTGCCCTGTAGGCTCACCAGCGCGTCTTCCACATCTTTCAGGGCACCAAGAACCACCGCCTCGTAGGCCACGCGCGCCTGTTCCAACGCCGCTTCCTGCGCGCGCACTTGGGCCCGTGCAGCACCGCCATCAAACAGCGGAACAGATATGCCAGCCATAAGCGCCTGGGCTAGCGTGGCACCGTTGGTCAGCGCGCCCAGAGTCAAGGCCCGCAGGCCCAGTGACCCCGAAATCTGAAAGCTGGGGTAACGTGCGGCGTCGGCTTGCGCCACGCGGGCCAGGGCCGCAGTGATGCGGAACTCAGCGGCGTGCACATCGGGCCGTTGGCGCAGGGTTTGCGCGGGAATGGCAACGGCCATCGCGGCCGGAGCCTGAGGCACCAGCCCCCCGCGCGCGCCATTTGCCGTCACGCGGCTTTGCAAATCCATCTGCGGGAGGCCAGTCAGGACACTGAGGCTGCTGAGGGTTTGGGCCAGGCTGGTGGACAAGGCAGGAAGTTGCGCGCTGGTTTGTTCACTGGCGGCCAACGCTTGCTCCACATCCAATGAAGATGCCAAACCCGCCTGGGCGCGCCAGCGCGCCAGTTGCAAGGTCTCCATTTGGGCCGCCAGATTGCTGCGGGCAATGGCCAAACGGGCCTGCAAACTGCGCATTTCAATGTAGGTCACGGCCACCTCAGCCGCCAGTGACACTTGGACCTGGCCCAGACCGGTCCGTGCAACCTGTTCGTCAGCGTCGGCAGCGTTGATGCCACTGCGTTGGCCACCAAACACATCGGGCTCCCAACTGGCATCAAACCCGGCCTGAAAAGAGTCGGTTCGGTCATCACTGTTGTTTCGATTGCTTTGGGCGGAGACCGAAGCGCCAACCCGGGGCAATAGGCCTGCGACTTTGGCATCACGCACCGCGCGGGACTGCTGCAGAGCCGCCTTTGCCACGCGGATGTCGGTATTGTGTTGCAAGGCCTGCGAGACCAGTTCAGTGAGCAAGGGGTCGTCAAAACGATTCCACCATTGCGCCAAAGACGCCGTGGAATCAACAGCAGCAGACCCCGCCGTCGGTGTAGACCAAGCCGGTGGGACAAACGGGTTGGGTGAGGTGGGCGGCTGTAGTGCGGGCGCCATACACGCCGACAAAGCGACAGACAGCAAACCTGCGAGCACCAGTCGGTTCAAGTCAAACAGGTGGTACCGGGAGACAGGGGGTTGTTTAAGGCTCATCGGGCAAAGGTGCAAAGGAGTGTCAGCACGGCATTGTGGTGTGTTGGCGTGTCCGGAATATTGAGGCACGTTAAATCTTGTAAAGTTGGGCGCACAGCCTGGCTGGGTGTGAAGCTGAAAATACCTTTAGGTGCCGGGTTCGTCGGTGGTTTGGCACACACAGGCCAACGATTGCGTAAATGACCTTCTCCATCCGCCAAGGAATCACGAATCCATGAACACCGCCCCATGCCTTTGAAACGACGCACTGTCATGCAGGCAGGCCTGGTGCTCGGCTTGGGTGCAGAGCTAACGCGTGCCGCCACGGCGGCCAGCTCAGCGCGTCAGTCACTGGTGTTTCCGCGCGACGCCGGTGCCCACCCTGACCATGCCATCGAGTGGTGGTATGTGACGGGTTACACCGTGCCCATTGGCTCCGAGGCTGGTGCTGATGCGGCGTTCGGATTTCAAGTCACTTTTTTCCGCAGCCGGGTGCCACAAACACAAGACATGCGGTCAGGCCTTGCCGCCAAACACTTGGTCATTGCCCACGCCGCGCTGACTGACGTCAAGGGCAAAAAACTATGGCATGCCCAGCGTTTGGGCCGTTCGTCCGGGGCCGAGCCCGGCCACAACCCGGCCGAAAACACATGGGCCAGTGTGCACGACACACAGCTGAAGTTGCGCGACTGGTCTCTGCAAACGCAGGGCCATGGTTTGCGAACTCGCGTCCAAGGTGATGACTTTTCGTTCGACTTGACACTAACAACCAGTCAGCCCGTGTTATTGCAGGGTGAACAAGGGTTTTCCCAGAAAGGGCCGGACCGCAACCATAACAGCTACTACTACAGCCTGCCGCAATTGAAGGTCGGTGGAAGCTTGGTTTTAGGAGGGCAGACGCATACCGTAGGTGCCGGCAGCACTGCGTGGTTGGACCATGAATGGAGCCAGCAAGTCATGCCCCCCGGTGCAGTGGGCTGGGACTGGATTGGCATCAACCTGTTTGACGGTAGTGCACTCACCGCCTTTCGTTTGCGTGACAAACAAGGGCACTCGGTGTGGGATGGTGGCTCTTTCCGCGCCAATGCCACGTTGTTTACATTCCAACGAGGTGATGTCGTATTCAAACCGCAACGCCTTTGGAAAAGCCCCGTGACGCAGGCGAGTTACCCGGTGGAGTGGATCGTGCGTACACCAGCCGATTTTTACACCGTGCGGGCCGTCGTCGACAACCAGGAACTTGACAGTCGAAACAGCACGGGCAACATCTACTGGGAGGGGCTGAGCGAAGTCTGGGACAGCAATGGACGACTGGTGGGGCGTGGCTACCTGGAAATGACAGGTTACGCCAGCCCCCTTCGCCTCTAAGCTTTTGTAGATTAAAAGACCCGGCTAGAAATCAAACACAAGCGACAGGTTGACATGCCGGCCCGGCTGGGTATAGGCGTCCGCCTGGGTGATGGCGTTGGCCGTTGTCAGGCCCTGCACATCTGACCACAACCAGTATTTGCGATCCGTCACATTGACCACACCTGCGGTCAAGCGTATGTCTTTGCGGATGCGCCACTGGCCCGTGATGTCCAGTGTCGTAGCGGCCGGTACCGCAGTGAACTGGGTGCTGCCAGCCCTGACGCCAGAGGTGGGGTCCACCTCACCGGTGTCTTTTGCTGCGTGGTGCCGCATATCCAGTCGCAATGTCCATTTTGACGTCTCGAAATGCGCGCCCAGTGTCGCCATGGCCGGGTCGATCGAGTTCAGCGGCAGGCCGCTACCATTGTCCTGCCCCCGTGCCTGCCCGAAGGCAAACGGTGTACTGAACTTGGCCCCGCCCCAGGTTCCCCAGTCCATGTTGCCCTTGACTTCAAAACCCCAGATCGTGGCGTTGTCCACATTGATGGTTTGAAACACATTGGGATTGCTGACGGTGTTGGCGCCACTGAGGAATTTTTTGTCAACAATTAGTTGTTTGAAATCGCCAGTGAACGCGGCAACGTCCAGGCTCAAGCCTGCATGCCGGGTCCGCAGACCCAGTTCAAGGTTCTTGCTGGTCTCGGGCTTTAGGTCCGGGTTGGGGAGCAAGCGTGCATTGACGCCCGGCGAAGGGTCAATAAACCCGTTGAGTTGGGCTGCACTGGGGGCACGAAAGCCACTGCTGTAGTTGCCGTAGAAAGCGACTTGCGGGGTGAAACGGAACAAAACACCCAGCTTGGGGGAGGTATTGATGCCTTCAATAGAAACACCAGGCGTCGTAGCGGGTGGCGCGTATCCCAATTGGCTAGTCACATCCACCGCATACCGTTCCACACGCACACCGGGCGTCACGCTCCAGCGTTCGTCCGAAAACTCGCTTTGCGCGTAAAGGGCAGTGCCGCCGTCACGGGCGTCGGGAAAATACTTTTTGGGCACATAGGGAGCCAACGGCGCAGGGTCAGACCCGCCAAACCAGCTGGTGACCTCGGTTCGGGTGAAGTCAAGGCCATAGGTGATTTTTTGTGTCCAGTACTCAGACATCGCCAAAGACTTGCTGATCTGCAAATTGGCCTGCAGCGTGTATTCGTCGTAACGGGTATCCCGCAAGCGAACACCACCATCGTTTCGGACGGTGCGCCCGTTGTCCTGTGCATCCGAGTTTTGCAGGCTCAACAGGGTCTGTAGCTGGTCTGCCCAACGGGAGTTCAACACGTAACGCGCATCCCAGGTCAGTCGGTCCCGGCGCAGGTTGTCGATATCGGACTCACCGGCAACCAGAGCCCTGGTTGCGGTTGAGGTTGGCGGCGGCAACAGTAGGGCACGGCTCGACAACAACTCAGTGTCCGAGCTCTTGCCCACATGCTCCAGTGTCAACACATGTTTTTGCCACACGCTGGGGCGCAGCACCAATTTGCCCAGCAGTGCGTTGTCGCGGTTGGTTTGCGGGTTCGGTCGTGTGCGATTGGCATTGGGTTCATCATTGCCGCCCATGTTGTCCAAACCACGCGTATTGCGCGCGGTGGCGGTGAGCAGCCATTGCAGACTTTCATTGGCCCGCCCGGCAACGGTCGTGGCAACCGCGAGGCCATCGTCGTCACCACTACGTCTGGCGGCGACGCGTCCACCTATGTTCCTGGCTTCACCCCCCGAGGTACCCAGAAAATCGGCAGGCTCGTAGGAGATGAAATTGACCAGTCCCGCCAGTCCATCAGACCCGTACAACACCGAACTGGGTCCGCGCACCAGCTCGACACGTTTGACCAGATCCAGCGACAAGGCGTCACGCCCGAACGCATTGTTGCCATTCACGTAACTACGGGGAGTGCGTGTACCGTCGATCAGCATTAGAACCCGGTTGCCTCCAAGGCCGCGGATGCTAAATCCGGCGTTGCCGTCTCGGCCAGTGGAATTGCTGGCACCCGTTACGCCAAACCGAGCGGGTGCGTGTTTGACAGACACATTGGGCAAGTCTTTGACCAGTTCCTTGATATCGCCGATTTGTTTGTCTTCCATGTCACGGTCTGAAAAAACATCCATCGACAGTGGCAGATCATCCCTCGGTTGTTCGTTGCGTGATCCGCTCACAACCACCATATTCAAAGTCGTCGTGGTGCTTTGTGCATAGGCCTGTCCGATCACCATGCAACTGAAGGCGACGAACGCGACGTTGCGACGGATTTGTAGGCGTTGAGATTTCTTGATTTTGGTCATGAGAAAAGTACTGAATAGCAATAGATTGGCGCGATTATTAAGTAGAAACCCGAATCAAAGTTGGACATCAGTTCAAAAAATTGATGCAAGTTAAGGTTTGCCAAAGGCCTTTGCAAGAACATCCCCCTGTTCGCATTAACCATGCTAAAGCCCGCAGCGAACACACTCTGAAAACAGGGTGTTCGGTCAAAAGCATTGATCACAAAAGGAAACATCGAAATGAAGAATCTCAGACTGGCCGGCGTTGCTGCTGTGTTGTTGACGACCTGGGGCCTATCGGCCTTTGCTCAGGACAGTGCGAACCAACCCACATTGACCGCAGAAGAAAAAACTGCTGCCAAAAAGATCTACTTTGAACGTTGTGCGGGTTGCCATGGTGTGTTGCGCAAGGGCGCGACGGGCAAGAACCTGGAGCCGCACTGGAGCAAGAAGCTGCCAGACGGCACGATGCAAGAAGGTGGCACGCTGAAACTCGGTCAAAACCGTCTGGAAAAAATCATCGGCTACGGCACCGAAGGCGGCATGGTGAACTTTGATGACATTCTCACCAAAGAAGAAATCAGCCTGATGTCCAAATACATCCAGACCACACCGGATGTACCGCCAGAGTACAGCTTCAAGGAGACCAAGGAGTCGTGGAAAGTCATCGTAGCGGTCAAGGATCGTCCGACCAAGCAGATGAACAATTTCAACTTGAAGAACTTCTTCTCGGTCACCCTGCGTGACACGGGCGAAGTGGCTCTGATTGACGGCGACACCAAGGAAATTCGCAGTATCGTGAAGACTGGTTATGCGGTGCACATCTCCCGCCTGTCGGCCTCCGGCCGTTACATCTATGTGATTGGCCGTGATGGCCGCTTGTCGCTGATCGACCTCTGGATGGAAAAACCCGCTGTAGTGGCGGAAGTCAAAATTGGCTTTGATGCGCGCTCGGTGGACACGTCCAAGTTCAAGGGCTACGAAGACAAGTACGTGGTGGCAGGTTCCTACTGGCCGCCTCAGTACGTCATCATGGATGGCGACACACTGGAGCCTCGCAAGGTTGTATCCACCCGCGGCATGACCGTGGATGGCGAGTACCACCCGGAACCCCGCGTTGCCTCTATCGTGGCCTCGTTCATCAAGCCCGAGTGGGTTATCAATATCAAGGAAACCGGCCAGATTTTGCTGGTCGACTACTCTGACATTGAGAACCTGAAGACAACCACCATCGGATCTGCCAAGTTCCTGCATGATGGTGGCTGGGATGCATCCAAACGCTACTTCCTGGTTGCGGCCAATGCTTCCAACAAGGTTGCAGCAGTGGATACGAAGACTGGAAAGCTTGCTGCCCTGGTCGACGTCGCAAAGCTGCCACACCCTGGTCGTGGCGCCAACTTTGTGCACCCGCAGTTTGGCCCCGTCTGGGCAACTGGACACTTGGGTGCCGATGTGGTGACTCTCATCTCCACACCTTCCGATGATCCGAAGTTTGCGAAGTACAAACAACACAACTGGAAAGTCGTGCAGCAGATGAAGCACGTACCAGGAAACTTGTTCGTCAAGACCCACCCTGTTTCCAAGCACTTCTGGGCTGACGCCCCCCAGAATCCTGACAAGGATCTGGCTGAGTCAGTGGCAGTTTGGGACATGGCAGATTTGAGCAAGCCCAAGAAGATCCTCAACGTGGCCAAAGACTCCGGTCTACCAGCTACCAAAGCGGTCAAACGCGCGGTGCACCCTGAATACAGCGCGGACGGCAAAGAAGTCTGGATTTCGCTGTGGGGCGGCAAGGCTGACCAATCCGCCATCGTGGTGTATGACGATGCAACGCTGACACTGAAGAAGGTGATTACCGATCCCAAGATGATCACCCCAACCGGCAAGTTCAACGTCTACAACACACAGCACGACATCTATTGATCACCTGATCAGTTGATCGACTGAAATCATCAGCCCCAAGAAAACCACCACATCCAGGCGGCGTTCGTGGGGCTGATTTGTATCGCAACACCAAGACAATCAAACGGAATTTTCAATCGTGAACCCATCTGAAACCTCTCGCCCATCCGCGTTAAAACGCCTGTGGCAATCACTGCGTGCCCCCAGCAAGTATTCCTTGCTTGCATTGCTGGTTGTAGGCTTTGTCGCTGGCATTGTGTTTTGGGGTGGATTCCACGCCGCGCTCGAAGCGACCAACAACGAAACGTTCTGCATCAGTTGCCATGAAATGCGCGACAACGTGTATGCAGAATACAAAGAAACCATTCACTACAGCAATCGCACAGGGGTAAGGGCCACCTGCCCCGATTGCCATGTCCCCAAAGAGTGGGGACCCAAGATGATTCGCAAGATTCAGGCGTCCAACGAAGTGCTGCACAAGATTCTGGGCTCCATCGACACCAAAGAGAAGTTCGAGGCCAAACGACTGACCTTGGCACGCAATGAATGGGCCCGCATGAAAGCAACCAATTCCATTGAGTGCCGCAACTGCCACACACTGGCATCCATGAACAAAGAAGTTCAAAAACCACGTGCACAAAAGTCGCATGAAATGGCGCTAAAAGGCGGTGAAACTTGTATCGACTGCCACAAAGGCATTGCCCACCACAAGCCCAAAGGGATGACGGAAGCCGACGAATAGACGTGACGGCTTTTCACAGAAATTGATTCAATCTGCAATAGGAGAACCTCATGAAACTGCAACGTATTTCCGCCCCCGCCTTTGGGTTGGCATTGTCCTTGTCCCTGGTCGCCGGTGGTGTAGCTGCAGCGGCCCCCGATTGGAGCAAGGCGCCTAGCAAAAAAATTACCGTCTTCTATCCAGGTGCATCTCCTATCGAGTGGATCGTGATAGGTTCAGAACATGGCGGAGCACGCGCCATGAAGAAAGGCGAGACTTGCGCCAGCTGCCATGACGCAGAGGCTGCCGACATGGGCAAGAAAATGGTGACGGGTCAAAAACTGGAGCCATCGGTCATCAGGGGGAAAGCGGGCTCCATTCCCGTCATGGTTCAGGCTGCCAATGACGGTGCCAACCTGTATCTGCGCTTCACGTGGAAGCAGCCTGCGGGTGGCGCTGACAAGATGGACAAAGAGAATGCCGTCAAATTGGCCTTCATGCTGGAAGACAACAAGGTTGAACGCGCAAATCTGTCCGGTTGCTGGGAAACATGCCACACGGACGCGCGCACCATGCCTGAGGGCAAGGATGACAAGAAGACCAAGTATGTGACCGGGGGTAGCTTGGCCTCCGGCAAGTACTACGATTTGCTGCAGTGGACATCAAAGGGCGCCAAGCACGACGGTTATGTAGCCGACAAGCGCGTGATGGATGGCGGCAAGGCACTGGTTGACGCGAAGGGCGAGTTGAAAAACGGCGAGTGGGTGGTGACGTTTACACGCAAGCTTGCAGGTGGTGAGGGTGACATCGCCCTGGCTGCAGGCAAGACCTACAACTTTGGCTTTGCCATCCATGATGATCACACCCACGGCCGCTTTCACCACGTCTCTTTGGGATACACACTTGGCATTGACGCCAAGGCCGACATTAACGCTGCCAAACAGTAATTTTTATGTGACCGGCAAGTAGGCTTCGTTTGCGGCCACTTGCCTCAGGGGTGACATCATGAAACCAGGACGACGAACACTTATCGCAAGTTTCGTCATGGCGTTGTCAGTCGGTAGGACGTTATCGGCTTCCGCGCAACCGGTCGAAGTTCTGATCCGTGACTACAAGTTCGAACCTGCCGCCGTGGAAATCAGAGCAAGGCAGACGGTCAAATGGACCAATGGTGAAAAACGCACCAGCCATTCCATCTTCTTCCAGGGGCCTTCAGGTTTTGAATCGGACCGCCTGTTCCCCGGTGAATCCTGGGAACGCGTCTTCGACAAACCCGGGACCTATCTTTACACGTGTGGCCCACATCCGGAAATGACCGGCAAGGTCATTGTCACCAAATAAGCAAAGGTCCCCATGAACGTATCCAGTCTCATTGTCAATGCACGGGACGGCCAAGTGGCCGACGTACAGGCGCTTTTGACGCAGCAACCGGGAGTCGAAATCCATGCTGCCTCGCCCGAAGGCAAGCTGATTGTCACGATCGAAACGGAGTCCGATCGCGAGACCGTTGCTGCCTTTGAGCGCATCACACAGACCGACGGCGTGTTGTCCGCTGCCATGGTCTACCACCAAATCGAAACTGAACCTGACCAGGAGATATGAAATGACACAGACACGTCGTGAATTCATCAAGATCCACGCAGCGACTGCAGCGGCCACCACTGCTGGCATAACACTGCCTGGTGCAGTAGCCAACGCGGCCACTGACGAGGGCATTCGATGGGACAAAGGGGTTTGCCGGTACTGCGGAACAGGTTGTGGAGTCCTGGTGGGGGTGAAGGAAGGCCGCATCGTTGCGACCCAGGGCGACCCGGATGCCCCGGTGAACAAAGGTCTCAACTGCGTAAAAGGCTACTTCCTCTCGAAGATCCAATATGGCAACGACCGTCTGACGCGACCATTGCTGCGTATGAAGGACGGCAAATATGACAAGAACGGGGAATTCGCTCCTGTCAGTTGGAAACAGGCCTTTGACATCATGGAAGAGAAGGTGAAGGTCACGCTCAAAGCCAAAGGACCCAGTGCGATTGGCATGTTTGGCTCGGGCCAATGGACGATTTGGGAAGGTTATGCGGCAAACAAATTATTCAAGGCAGGTTTCCGCTCCAATAACCTGGACCCCAATGCACGCCATTGCATGGCATCGGCTGTTTTTGGTTTTATTCGCACGTTCGGCGCAGATGAACCCATGGGCTGCTACGACGACATAGAGCACGCAGACACTTTTGTACTGTGGGGCGCCAATATGGCGGAAATGCACCCTATTTTGTGGTCCCGCATGACGGATAGGCGACTGACGGCCAAACACGTCAAGATCAAGACGTTGTCTACGTTCTCGCACCGCTCTACCGAGCTGTCGGACTCGGAGTTGATCTTCAAGCCGCAGTCTGATCTTGCGATCATGAACTACATCTGCAACTACATCATTCAGAGCGGTGCCGTGAACGAGGACTTCGTGAAGAAGCACGTCAACTTCGCCGAAGGTGTAACGGATATCGGTTATGGATTGCGCCCCAACCATCCTCTGGAACAGAACGCCATGAACAATGGCTATCCTGGCGCAGATGGAAAGCCACGCGGCAACCCGATGGACTCAAAACCCATCAGCTTTGAACAATTCAAGACCTTTGTTGCCGAGTACACGCTGGAAAAGGCGCACGAAATTTCTGGGGTTTCCAAAGAGAAACTTCTAGATCTGGCCAAGACCTACGCGGACCCCAAGATCAAAGTGACTTCTTTCTGGACCATGGGGTTCAACCAGCACTCCCGCGGTACCTGGGTCAACAACATGATCTACAACGTCCACCTATTGGTGGGCAAGATCTCGGAGCCCGGCAACAGTCCGTTTTCATTGACTGGGCAACCTTCCGCTTGCGGCACCGCGCGAGAAACAGGGACCTTTGCGCATCGGTTGCCGGCCGACATGTTGGTCGCAAACCCCGCGCACCGGGAAGCTGCCGAAAAAATCTGGAAACTCCCAGCGGGCACGATCCAGCCGGCGCCAGGGCTGCACGCGGTGGCGCAAAGTCGTGCGCTCAAGGACAGCAAACTGAATTTTTATTGGACTTCCACTACCAATAACATGCAAGCCGGCCCCAATATCAATGGGGAAATCTATCCTGGTTGGCGCAATCCGGACAATTTCGTCGTTGTGTCTGACTGCTACCCCACCGTCTCAGCCGTCAGTGCTGACCTGATACTTCCATCCGCCATGTGGATGGAAAAGGAAGGAGCGTTTGGCAATGCCGAGCGGCGCGGCCAATTCTGGCGCCAACAGGTCAAGGCTCCGGGTGAGGCCAAGAGCGACTTATGGCAATTCGTGGAATTTTCCAAGCGCTTCAAAACCGAAGAAGTCTGGACTGCCGAAACTCTCGACAAGAACCCCCAGTACAAGGGCAAGACCCTGTACGACGTGCTTTATGCCAATGGTGAAGTGGATAAGTTTGGTAAGCCTGAAGCGGCACGGGTCAATGCACACGCGTGGCCAAACTACACAAACGACGAGACTGAGGCGTTTGGCTACTACCTCCAAAAGGGGCTTTTTGAAGAGTACCGCCGGTTTGGTCTCGGCAAAGGCAAAGACCTGGGCGAATTCGACATTTATCACAAGGCCCGTGGACTACGTTGGCCCGTCGTCAACGGCAAAGAAACATTGTGGCGCTACCGCGAGGGTTTTGACCCGTACATCAAAAAGGGCGAGACGCTCAAATTTTACGGAAAACCTGACGGCAAGGCGGTGGTCTTCGCCTTGCCTTACCAGCCCGCGGCCGAGATGCCAGATAAGGACTACGACTTGTGGCTGTGCACAGGGCGCGTGCTGGAACACTGGCATACCGGTTCCATGACCCGGCGTGTACCAGAGTTGCACCGAGCCATGCCAGATGCCTGGATCTACATGCACCCGGATGATGCCAAGAGCCGTGGGCTGCAGCGTGGCGATAACGTCAAAGTGGCGACGCGCAGAGGGGAGATTACATCCAAGGTCGAAACCCGTGGGCGCAACAAACCGCCCTTGGGCCTCATCTTTGTGCCGTTCTTTGATGAGAATCGGTTGGTCAACAAGCTTACGCTCGATGCAACCTGCCCTATATCGAAGGAAACCGACTTCAAGAAATGTGCTTGCAAAGTCGTTAAGGTCTGATTGACAGGAAGCAGCGGGACGGTGGGGCTTGTGAAATTTACTTGCCCACCCAGTCCCGGTCCTCGCCGACACCATGACCACCCCTTTAAAACTTGACAATGCCGAGCGCCGCGCATTCGTGCTGAACACAGCACGCATGGGCTGTGGTATCGGCATGCTGGGTCTCGGTTTAGGGTTGGCGGTCACCCAGGCCAAGACCTTGCCAGCACAGGCTCTGCGCCCGCCTGGTGCCTTGCTTGAGAGTCACTTCCTGGGCGCCTGCGTGCGCTGTGGGCTATGTGTGCGAGATTGCCCTCCCGGTATTCTTCATCTTGGTGCACCGGGCCAGAGTGTCACCGCGGGGACCCCGTTTTATCGATCCCGCGTTGGTGCCTGTGAGATGTGTGAAGACGTTCCCTGCGTCAAGGCATGTCCAACCGGTGCGCTCGACCACAGCCTGACGGATATCAAGAAAGCCCGCATGGGCTTGGCCGTGCTGGTCGACAAGGAGACCTGCCTTAACTTTCAGGGGCTGCGCTGCGATATTTGTTACCGGGTGTGTCCCTTGATAGACAAGGCCATTACCCTTGAGTTGCGCCACAACACCAGAACCGACCGGCACGCTATTTTTGAGCCCGTTGTCCACTCCGACGCTTGCACCGGTTGCGGCAAATGTGAGCAGGCCTGTGTGCTCAAAACCGCAGCGATCAAGGTGTACCCGATCGATCTTGCGAAGGGTGAAATGGGTGACCACTACCGGCTGGGATGGGTGGAGCAGAAGAAGAACGCCGGACATTCACTCGTTGAGAACCAGGGCAATGTAGACCTCCCGGATCGTATGCCGGAAGGTTTGAGGCTGCCAGGCCACTTTGACCCAGGTAGCCAAGCACCTAACCTGCCCTCTTCTGCGGAGGCAACACGATGAACGTCCTGCAGCAAACTTCGGTAGGGCGAGACGCCATCGAGTCCAAGGGCTGGTGGAAATCGCACCAGTGGCTATTGCTGAGAAGAGGCTCCCAACTTGGGCTGTTGCTTCTATTTTTGATCGGGCCTTGGGCCGGGATCTGGATCGTAAAAGGGAATCTCACGTCGAGCCTGACTTTGGGCGTGCTGCCGCTCACGGATCCCTATGTGTTGCTGCAGTCGTTAACGACCGGTCATTGGCCAGTGGCGACGGCACTCACGGGAGCCGGCATCGTGCTCGTGTTCTACGCATTGATGGGGGGAAGGGCCTACTGTTCCTGGGTGTGTCCGGTTAACCCCATCACCGATTTTGCAGCCTGGTTGCGTCAACGCTTGGGAATCCGAGGCGGAGCCCATTTGTCGCGTGGGACGCGCTACTGGATCCTGGCGATGACACTGGTCGTTAGCGGCATTACCGGCACCGTTGCCTGGGAATGGATCAACCCCGTCACCCTGCTGCACCGTGGACTGCTGTTTGGAGGTGGACTGGCTTGGGCTGTCGTTCTGTCGGTTTTCCTGTTTGACTTGTTTGTCATACAACGCGGCTGGTGTGGACGGGTCTGCCCTGTGGGTGCTGCGTACAGCCTCATAGGACTAAAAAGCGTCTTGCGGGTGACTGCTCAAAACCGATCAGCCTGCAATGACTGCGCAGACTGTTACCCCGTTTGCCCCGAACCCACGATCCTGAAAGTTCCGCTCAAAGGCGGGTCCGTCGGAGCAAGCCCCGTTGTTCTCTCTCCCAATTGCACCAATTGCGGACGGTGTATTGACGTCTGCTCTAAAGATGTCTTTGTCTTTTCTAGCCGTTTCAACACAGTATCCCGCCCACCGAAGAACAACGGTGCGGGAAAGTCATCGCAATCTATTTAACGAGGAGTAAATCAATCATGATGAACAAGCACTTTAGACTGACCCTGGCGACCCTCACAGCCGTGGTACTAAGCGTTGGCTGCGCTACGTCCTACGACAAGCTTGCCTACGAAAAAGTCCAATCGATGCGCGGCACTGATGTGAGCGCCGCCGATGCCACATTTGACGCCAAGAACTACCTGGGAAAGAAGCCAGGTCAACAACCGCTGGTTGCACGTACCTTCAATGGGCAGCCGCCGGTGATTCCCCACACGTTGGACAATTTTGACGAAATTACATTGGAAGATAACCAGTGTGTTGAGTGCCATGGGTTGGCCCGATACAAGGAAAAGAATGCTCCAAAAATGGCGGATAGCCATTTTCAGGATCAAAAGGTCGCAATGACACGCTGGCAATGCAATACCTGCCACGTACCCCAAGTTGACGCCGTTCCGCTGGTCAAACAAAATTTTGTTGGAAACCCTGGTTCCAAGTTGTAGCTCTCGGCAGGCCGCAAATTAAGTCGGCGCCAGATCATGCCAGTGTGGCGCGACTGCGTTAACTATTGAACACCATAGCGCAACAGACGCTTTGCATCAATGATGCGGATATCACGCTTGTCAATTTCAATGAGTTTTTGATCTTCCAATTCACGCAAAACCTTGGAAAAGTACTCGGGCGTGAGGGATAGGCGTGATGCAAGCGTGGCCTTGGTCACAGGGAGCGACACGGTGAAGACTTCACCCGTTGCACAATCCTGAACTTCGGTTTCACGCATCAAATATCCAATGACGCGTTGCACACCGCTGTGTAAAGCTCCTGACTCGATATCGTGAACCAAGCCGTGCAGGCGCCGGGAAATGCCAGCAAGCATCTTCATGGAGAAACGGGGGTCCCGTTCGATTTCCGCAACGATTGCATGTTTGCTAACGGTGAGCAACAAGGTATTAGACAAGGCCTCGGCATTCAGAATGTAGGATCTTCCAGTGAACATTAGAGCCTCAGCAAAACTCTGACCAGGCCCCACCAACTCAATCACTTTTTCCTGGCCTGCTGGTGAAATGGCAAACAGCTTGACCTGGCCCGAAATCACCACATGAAACTCTTCGCAAGGTTCACCAAAACGAAAAATCGTGTCGCCACGTGCCAGACGACGGACCTGGCATCCTTGTGCAGCACGGCTGAGTTCGATCGGGGATAAATCACCAAACAAAGGAAGTACTGCGAGAAAGCGCGGTATGTTGAACGCTTCGACTTCCATGCTTTTTCTCGGTTGTTGGCTCGCGATATGAGGAGTCAATTGTAAATCGAGTCGTCAAGCCCTTGAGCGGCAAGCATTGAGAAGTGAAAAAGCCCGCGTACAGCGGGCTTTTTCACTTGCGCTCAGCAAGAATTATTTCATAGCCAAAATCCAGGCTACAAGTTTTTTGCTCTCGGCGTCATTGACCTGCGCATTTGCGGGCATTGGAACAGGACCCCAAACACCAGCACCGCCCTTGATCACCTTTGCCGACAGCATGTCAGCCGCTTTGGCGTTTCCAGCATATTTCTTGGCCACATCTTTATAAGCTGGACCTACGACCTTCTTGTCAACGGCATGGCAGGCCATGCAATTCTTCGCCTTGGCAAGTGCTTCATCGGCAAACGCCGGGCTTGTTACTGCACCTGTGGCAGCAACTGCCAAAACAGCCAAAATGGTACGTTTCATTTCTTATCCTCTTGGGTTAATTTGGGGGGAACTCTCGCGGATGCGCCGCAATCCTTTAACGGGATCCAGGTATCAGTGGTTGACCACTCCGCGTTTAGAGAATAGCAGAACCTGCTGGCATATAAATTGAACTGAATTAGCTCCCCGTTCTGATGCTACGTGAACGCCCCCTATCATGTGCTTACAAACCGAGCACCTTAACGGAGAAACACAAGAAAGTCCCATGAACTCCCCACACGACACTTCCAAGAATCCAAAATCGCTGTCTGGCCTGTTGCCATTTTTGCGTCCCTACAAAATGCGCATTGGTTTTGCGGTGGTGTTCCTGGTCCTCGCCGCCATTGCGACATTGGCATTCCCTTTGGCATTGCGCGGCCTTATTGACGGTGGACTGGTGGGTGGCGATAAAGGGCAACAAGTGATGGCGCTGCGCGAACACTTCGCAGTCCTGTTTGGCGTTGCCGTGGCGCTCGGCCTGTTTTCGGCTGCGCGGTTCTATGTTGTTAGCTGGTTGGGAGAGCGGGTTACCGCTGATTTGCGCAATGCCGTTTACAGCCATGTGTTGCAACAGAGCCCAGCGTTCTTTGAAACAACACAGACCGGTGAAGTATTGTCGCGGTTGACGACAGACACCACGCTGGTGCAGACCGTCGTGGGTTCGTCTTTGAGCATGGGCTTACGCAACCTCGTCATGGGGTTGGGCGCACTGGGTATTCTGGTATGGACCAACCCCTATGTCATGACTCAGGTTCTGGGTGTCTTGGTGCTTGTCGTACTCCCTAGCGTATGGTTTGGACGCCGGGTACGCCGACTTTCGCGGGCCAGCCAGGATCGCATCGCGGACTCCAGCTCCATCGCAGCAGAAGTCCTCAACGCCATTCCGGTGGTCCAAAGCTACACAGCCCAACAAAGGGAGGCCGCGCGTTTCAGCGCATCGACAAATAGCGCTTTCGAAACGGCCATTCGGCGAGCACGGGCACGCTCCGCCTTGGTGGCCTTTATCATCATTGCCACTTCTGCAGCACTGTTGTGGGGCCTCTACCAGGGAACACAGGCTGTCATGGTCGGGCGCATCACCGCTGGCCACTTGGGGCAAACGGTGATCTACGTCATTATTTTGGCCAGTGCCTTCGCGATTCTTGGCGAAGTCTATGGCGACTTGCTGCGGGCTGCTGGCGCTACTGAGCGTTTGATCGAGTTGCTGGAAACAACCTCTCCAATTTTTTCACCTCAAAATCCCACTCTAGCCCCCGTGCCTGATGGTGGTAGCGCTATCAAATTTGAAGCAATTCGATTCAACTACCCGTCTAGACCTCATCAAGAAGCGCTGTCAGACTTTTCGTTGACTATTGCACCCGGTCAGACGGTCGCGATTGTGGGTGCCAGTGGGGCTGGGAAGAGTACGGTGTTTCAACTCTTGTTGCGGTTTTACGACCCTAGTGGCGGGCGCGTTGTGATTGACGGCGTAGACACCAGAGACATGTCGTTGGATTCCTTGCGTCACCGCATTGGCATTGTTCCGCAAGACGCCGTCATCTTTTCGACCAGCGCGATGGAAAACATTCGATATGGCAACCCGCTGGCGACCGATAGGCAGGTCATCGCCGCCGCGCAGGCAGCTTTTGCCCATGACTTCATCTCTGCACTTCCAGAGGGGTACTCCACGTTCTTAGGCGAACGCGGACTGCGTATATCGGGCGGACAACGCCAGCGAATTGCCATCGCACGAGCGATTTTGAAAAATCCCCCCTTGCTGCTGTTAGACGAGGCCACCAGTGCTTTGGACGCTGAAAGCGAACGCATGGTACAGGCGGCTTTGGAGTCGGCAATGCGTGATCGCACTACTTTGGTCATCGCCCACCGTCTGGCAACTGTGCAAAAAGCCGACCAAATCGTGGTCCTTGACCACGGCAAGTTGGTTGAACAAGGCACACACCAGCAGTTGGTCGCACGAGGCGGAGTCTACGCCGGTTTGGCTGCGCTACAGTTCAACGCCTGAGCGGTCTCGGTCTGGACTGCGGTGCAAACCGGCAACAGAGGCAAAGGGGTGGCAAAGTGCTGAGGCAACCAAACAGCATAAGCATCCGGACCGGCAAGCTGGCATCACGTACCCAGCATTTGCCGAACAGCAGCGCCACACAATGCCAGCAAACCACCCGGAAACAAGCCCAGCACCAACACCAACGCTCCATTGATAGTGAGCACTACACGGACATCCAAGGGAGCAACAACACTGCTGGCCGTGATGGGCTCATCAAAGTACATCACTTTGATGACCCGCAAGTAATAGAACGCACCGATCAGCGACATCAAGACCGCAAATACAGCGATACCGATCTGAATACCTTGAGCAGAAGCGACCAAGGCCTGCAATACGGCTAGTTTTGCGTAAAAACCGACTAGCGGAGGAATTCCCGCCAGCGACAGCAGGCAGACCGCCATGACAGCCGCATAGAGGGGGCTACGTTGATTAAGGCCCGCGAGGTCTGCGATTTCTTCGCTTTCGAAGCCTTCCTGCGACAGCAACAATAACACGCCGAACGCTGCAAGTGTTGTCAGCACATAGGTCACAACATAAAACATTGCAGAACTGTAGGCATTGGCAGTCAATCCCAATGCATCACCATTCACGACACCAGACATGATGCCAAGCAACACAAAGCCCATTTGTGAAATGGTCGAAAACGCCAACATGCGTTTAACATTTGTCTGCGCTATTGCTGCCAAATTTCCGACCAACAAAGAGCCAACGGCGAGCATCAGAAGCATCTGCTGCCAGTCGACCGCCAGCGGGAGTAAGCCTTCAACCAGCAAACGCATGGTCATGGCAAACGCTGCCAGCTTGGGGGCACCGCCTATCATCAATGTAATGGCAGTCGGGGCGCCCTGATAGACGTCGGGTATCCACATATGGAAAGGAACAGCCCCTAACTTGAAGGCAAGTCCAGCCACAATAAATACCAGACCGAACACTAAGACTTGGTGGCGAATCTGCCCAGAGGCTATGGCCTTGAATATGGTCGTGATGTCCAGCGACCCAGTAGCCCCATACAACATGGACATCCCGTAGAGCAAGAAGCCGGAAGCCATTGCACCCAAAACAAAATACTTCATGGCAGCTTCAGTCGCAGTCGCGTGATCACGCCTTAACGCAACCAGGGCATAGCTCGAAAGTGTCAACAGTTCGAGACCCATATAAATCACCAGCAAGTTATTGCCAGAAATCATGACCGACATACCCAAAACGGCGAAGATGCTCAAGGTGAAGAACTCTCCACCGCGAAGCATGCCACGATGGGCAGCGTAAGGGCGCCCATAGACCAAAGTCACCATGACAGCGATTGTTGCAAAACACTTCAACCAGTTCCCCATGACGTCACTGACAATCATGTTGCCAAAGCCATAAATGGTCGTTCCGCTCAATGCCAAGTCGGCCTGCATAAAGGCAACTACAGCAAGTGTTAGCAGAGTGAACACATACGTTGTGCCACGCATGGGGCTTTTGATGCCGAGATCCAGTAAGGCAATAACACATGCCATTACCAGCAGGACAATATCGGGGTAAACCGCGATCCAACTGAGTTTGTCAATCATCGTTCGTCTCTCAATTCAGTTTGATCAGTTCAATTTGGAAACCGCAACGTGCTTAAGCAGTTGCGCAACCGAAACATCCATCACATCGGTAAAGGGCTTTGGATGCACACCCATCCACAACACGGCGCCGGCAAGAAGGGAAAGCATCAAGAACTCGCGTGCATTGATGTCAACCAATGCCTTCACTCGCTCATTGGCGACGGGACCCAAGTACACACGTTTGAACATCCACAACGTGTAGGCTGCACCGAAAATAAGCGCACTCGCCGCGGCAAAACCCACCCAGAAGTTGAACTTAACTGCCGCCAAAATAACCATCCACTCGCCAACAAACCCGGCTGTTCCGGGTAGACCGCAGTTCGCCATGGCAAAGAATAAGGCAAATGCAGTGAACTTTGGCATGGTGTTGACGACCCCACCATAACTGGCGATTTCGCGGGAATGCACCCTGTCATACAGGACGCCAATAGATAAGAACATGGCACCGGAGACAAAACCATGGGCAATCATTTGAACCAGACCGCCGGACACACCGAGATCGATAAATATGAAAAAACCCAACGTCACGAAACCCATATGCGCAACTGACGAATAGGCCACCAGTATCTTCATGTCCTCTTGAACCATACCTACCAAGCCGACATAGACCACAGCAATGAGAGACAAGGCAATCATCAACCACGCCCATTCATGGGCCGCATCGGGCGCAATGGGCAAGGAAAATCTCAGAAAGCCATAGGCGCCCAACTTAAGCATAATGGCCGCCAATACTGCTGAGCCGCCCGTGGGAGCCTCGACGTGAACATCTGGCAACCAAGTGTGAACAGGCCACATCGGCACCTTGACTGCAAACGCAGCAAAGAATGCAAAAAACAGCAGTGTTTGTGTAGTCCCGTCCAGACGCATGGCATGCCACACTGCCAAGTCAAAGCTGCCACCGGATTTCGTATACAAAAATATGAGCGCAACCAGCATCAGCAAGGAACCTAACAGCGTGTAAAGGAAAAACTTGAACGCTGCGTAAATCTTGTTGGGCCCACCCCAAATACCGATGATCAAGTACATCGGAATCAACGTGGCCTCAAAGAACACATAAAACAACAATCCGTCGAGCGTGCAAAAGACGCCTATCATCAAACCGCTGAGAATGAGGAAAGCCCCCATGTACTGATTAACACGCCGGGTAATAACCTCCCAACCGGCAATCACAACGACAACGTTGATAAATGCCGTCAATAGGACAAACCACAGGGATATGCCATCAACGCCAAGGTGGTATTGCACGTTGAAACGTTCAATCCAAGGTGTGTTTTCAACGAACTGCATCGCTGCCGTCGCCGTGTCGAAACGGGTGTACAGCGGCAAGGTCAGCAGAAAGCTAACGAGCGCGCCTACCAACGCAAACCAACGAACGACCTTTGCCTGATCATCACGCCCCAAAGCCAACAACACAACGCCGAACGCAATAGGCGTCCAAATCGCAAGGCTCAACAATCCCATTTTCTTCTTCTCCTACTTGAGCCAGACGAAATACGTCATGAGCACAAAAATGCCCAGAATCATGACCAACGCATAGTGGTACAGGTAGCCGGTCTGCAACTGACGCACCAGCCCGGATATCCGGCCTACCAGTTTCCATGATCCATTGACCAACGCGCCATCAATGATGGCTTGATCACCGCCACGCCAAAGCCCTGTGCCCAAGGCCCGTGCACCACGAGCCAAAATGTTCTCATTGAACCAGTCAAGGTAGTACTTGTTCTCCAAAAGATTGAAGATCGGCAGAAACGTCGCCTTGATTGCTGCGGGCCACGAAGGTTTCACCATATAGAACACATAGGCCAAAACGACGCCCGAAACCGCTAGCCAGAGCGGCAAGCTAGTCAAGGCGTGAGTTGCCATCTGCATGGGGCCGTGGAATGCATGTTCCAACTCCTTCATTGCAGGGTGCAATGCCGAATTAACGACGATGGCGTCCTTGAAGAAGTCCCCATACAACATGGGAGCAATCGTCAAATAGCCGATGACCACCGATGGTATGGCGAGAAGTACCAGCGGAACCGTCACGACCCAGGGCGATTCGTGCGGGCTCTGGTGTGCATCGTGGTGGCCGTGATCATCACCGTGTCCATGGTGAGCATCCGGATTCTGGTTGAATCGCTCTTTGCCATGAAACACCAAGAAGTACATACGGAAAGAATAAAAAGCCGTTACAAATACACCCGCCAACACAGCAAACTTTGCGAAGCCTGCTCCCGGCAAATGACTTTCCATCACAGCTTCAATGATGCTGTCCTTGGAGTAAAACCCCGAGAATAACGGTGTGCCAATGAGAGCCAAAGAACCCAACAAAGAGGTGATCCACGTTATGGGCATGTATTTTCGTAACCCACCCATCCAACGGATGTCTTGGTTGTGATGTACACCCATGATGACCGACCCGGCCGCAAGGAATAACAAGGCCTTGAAAAAGGCGTGTGTCATCAGATGGAATACCGCAACCGAATAGGCGGAGGCGCCCAAAGCAACGGTCATATAGCCCAATTGCGACAAGGTCGAATAGGCCACAACACGTTTGATGTCGTTTTGAATGATGCCCAGAAAGCCCATGAACAAAGCAGTGATCGATCCTGTGACCAAGATAAAGCCCAATGCCGTGTCGCTCAACTCAAACAACGGAGACATACGTGCCACCATGAATATGCCAGCCGTCACCATCGTCGCTGCATGAATCAAGGCAGAGATTGGGGTGGGGCCTTCCATTGAGTCGGGTAACCAGACATGCAAGGGAAACTGTGCCGATTTACCCATAGCACCAATAAACAAACAAATACAAATCACTGTGATCAACATCCAATCGGTGCCCGGCAAACTTAGTGTTGCCAAATGACCTGCCTTGGAAAAAGCTTCTGCGTAGTTCAAAGTACCGGCGTAAGCCGCAATCAATCCAATGCCAAGAATGAAACCAAAGTCACCGACTCGGTTGACTAAAAAAGCCTTCATGTTTGCAAAAATAGCAGTCGGTTTGTTGAACCAGAATCCAATCAACAAATAGGACACCAGACCAACAGCTTCCCAGCCGAAAAACAACTGGAGCATGTTGTTGCTCATGACCAGCATCAGCATTGAAAACGTGAACAACGATATGTAGGAAAAGAACCGGTTGTAGCCGTCATCCTCTTCCATATAACCAATGGTGTAGAGATGGACCATCAAAGACACAAAGGTCACGACACACATCATCATGGCTGTCAAACCATCGACCAAAAAACCAATCTCCATCTTCAGGTCACCTACGACCATCCACGTGTAAAGGGTTTCATTGAAACGTGCGCCATCCAATGCCACGGCCTTGAGCGTCATGACTGACACAACAAAGGCCAATAAAACGCCCAAAATAGTGACGGAATGACTGGCGCGCCGTCCAATCACATTGCCACCAAACTTTGTTCCTAGTACACCCGCAATGATGGATCCAACCAATGGCGCCAAGGGCACGAGCAACAAATTCGAAACTGACAGGGTTTGAGACATATCTTTATTAACCCTTGAGCGTATTGAGTTCGTCCGCATTGATGCTGGATCTGTTACGGAACAACAGGACCAGAATGGCCAAGCCAATCGCAGACTCGGCGGCAGCAACCGTCAGGATGAAAAACACAAATATCTGCCCATGCAGGTCGTGCAAATAATGGGAGAACGCCACGAAATTGGTATTAACCGCCAAGAGCATGAGTTCAATTGCCATCAGCAACACAATAAGATTGCGACGGTTCAGAAAAATGCCGACGACTGACATGGCAAACAAGATTGCACCCAAAGATAGAAAATGCCCTAGTGTCAAAGTCATGCTTTTGTCTCCGCATTCGTAGTTGCCACCGCCGGCTCAACAGCCGCTTTGGTGGCAGCCATTTTCAAAACGACCATACGATCACGCGCCTTCACACGCACTTGATCACCCGACTTCACAGTTTTCGTGTCCTTGCGCTCGCGCAGGGTCAGCGCGATCGCGGCAAACATCGCAACCAACAAGATGGCAGCTGCCACCTCCAGTGGGTAGAGGTACTGCGTGTACAGCAACTTGCCCAACTCCTTTGCGTTAGAAACCTGGGGTAATGCAGCAGCCGCTGTCGTGGCAGTTGGGCTTTCAACTACACGAAACCCCCCCATAAGGACTGCAGCCATTTCCAATGCAATCACCACACCGACAACCGCAGCCAACGGAAAGTGATTCCAAAAGCCGACCCTCAGACTTTCAATATTGACTTCCAGCATCATCACCACGAAAAGGAACAGCACCATCACTGCTCCGACATAAACTAAGACAAGCGAAAGAGACAGGAATTCAGCTTTCAATAACATCCAGATCATTGATGCTTGGAAAAAAGTCAATACCAAAAACAGCACGGCATGTACGGGATTTCGGGCTGTAATTACACGAAACGCAGCGATCAGCAGGATTGTCGAAAACACATAAAACAGGCCGGTCGTGACACTCATGATTCAGATTCTTTCGTTCGACGGATTAACGGTATTTGGCATCCGCCTGTTTGCTAGCAGCGATTTCGGATTCGTATCGATCCCCCACAGCCAACAACATGTCCTTAGTAAAGTAGAGATCACCCGGTTTTTCACCGTGGTATTCAAGGATATGTGTCTCAACGATAGAGTCCACAGGACAACTCTCTTCGCAGAAACCGCAAAAAATACACTTGGTCAGATCAATGTCGTATCGTGAAGTACGGCGTGACCCGTCTGCCCGCACTTCCGACTCAATAGTGATGGCCATCGCGGGACATACAGCCTCGCACAACTTGCAAGCGATACAACGCTCTTCCCCATTCTCGTAACGACGCAAGGCGTGCAGGCCACGAAATCTAGGTGACAGAGGTGTTTTCTCTTCCGGATATTCCAGAGTTATCTTGCTTCGAAAGGCGTACCTACCCGTCAGCATCATGCCCTTTAGCAGCTCGGTCAGAAGAAAACTCGACAAAAAATCCTTGAGTGAGAAGGCACTCGTGGACGAGCTTTCGACGGTAGTTGAAGTTGGGGTAGACATAGACAACTCGAATCACTTCCAAATGTTCCACGGGGTTTGCATCCAACCTCCAATCACCACCAACCAAACCAAGGTTACAGGAATGAAGATCTTCCACCCCAGACGCATAATCTGGTCAAAACGAAATCTTGGAAAGGTAACTCGAACCCAAATGAAAGTGGTCATCACACAAAAAGTCTTGATGCCGAGCCAAATCCACCCAGGAACCCAGTTGAAGACCGCACTATCGATTGGTGACATCCAGCCGCCAAAGAACATGATCGTCGCCAACACCGAAACAAGCCAGATGTTGGCATACTCCGCCATCTGGAACATTGCCCATGACATGCCAGAATATTCAACCATGTGGCCCGCCACAATCTCCGACTCACCTTCGATGGCGTCAAACGGTGTGCGATTGGTTTCGGCCAAGCCCGAAACAAAGTACACCACCAAAATTGGCAGAAGAGGCAACCAATTCCATGACAGAAAGGACAGCCCCATCTGCGCAAAGTGACCTTTACCCTGCCCGGCAACGATCTCCGACAGGTTCAAACTGCCGGACACCATGAGAACCACCAAGAAGCAGAACCCCATCGCAATCTCATAGCTGACCATTTGGGCAGACGCCCGCATAGCGCCAAGAAACGCGTACTTGGAGTTCGACGACCATCCGGAGATGATCACGCCGTAAACCTCCATCGAGGTAATCGCCATCAAAAACAACAATCCCGCATTCAAATTCGCCACAGCGATCTCGGGACCAAACGGAATGACCGCCCAAGCCGCCAATGCCGGGGCCACCGTCAAGACCGGACCCAGGTAGAACAGCGTTCTGTCAGATGCGGTTGGTCGAATGATTTCCTTGGTCATCAACTTCAAGGCATCGGCAATCGGCTGCAGAAGACCCCAAGGACCGACACGGTTAGGACCAAGCCGAATCTGCGCCCAACCCAGCAATTTCCGCTCCCAAAGAGTCGCATAGGTAACAGCCGTCAAAACGACGACCAGTACCAACGACACCTTCATCAAGCTCCATATCGTAGGCCAGGCCATCGAAGCCCACCATGGCGCATCAACCAGACCCCGCCCAAAAGAAAAAATGACGTCGATCATGCTGTGACCTCCTGCGTGCCGGCTTTCTTGGCGTCCGCTGTCAGTTGAAGCGCCGGCGCGCGCCGTACGATACTGTCGAGTTGATAAATGGCGGCCACACAAGGCTCGCCGCGCATCGGTGTAATCGTCTCAGACAGCTCATGCACGTTACTGAGCCGATTTGCAGGAACCCAACTCGGCGCGCCACCCTCAAGTTTCGAATGGAGGTGCAACAGGACTTCTTGCGCCGAATCAAAAGCAAAACCAGGCAAATTAAGCATATCTGCAAGAGCCCTGAAAACCTTCCACGCCGGGCGCGCATCGCCAAGCGGCTTCGCTACCGCGTAGAAACTTTGTACACGGCCTTCCGCATTCACAAAAGTTCCAGGCGTTTCGGTGAACGGTGTAATGGGCAAAAGAACATCGCTCATTTCCATGTTCGCCTTGAACGGGCTCAGGGTTACCACCATCTCAGATTGCTTCAATGTATCAATGCTTGCCCGACCGGCAGCCGAATCAAACTCCGGCTCGTTATTGAGCAATAAGGTCGCTTTCAGCGCTCCAGACAACATTTGACCGGCATTGAGTCCGCCTTCACCCGGCATGACACCAACCAGTTGTGCGCCCACTGTATTGGCAGCTTCAGTAAGGTACCCCACCTTTGCACCGGTATGCTCACCAATCCAGTTTGCCATGGCCAACAATTGGCCCGCCTGGCTATGGTGTGCAGCTGCATTGCCGAGCAATACCGCCTTGTTCTCCCCACCCAATAGCGAGCTCGCGACGGCTTTGGCGAACTCGGTAATTTGTCCACCTAATGGAGCAGTGACATTCTTTTCCACCGCTATAGCGGCCGCGATGTCCGACAAAGCATGTAGCCACCCGGCAGCCGGCACCAGATCCGAGTGCCGCACCGGCATTGCCCAGTCGGTAGCCGCTGCATTGATGACGCTGAGTTCACCACCGACGCGGACCGCTTGACGCAGCCGCTGAGCAAATAGTGGATGGTCCTTGCGAAGATTCGATCCCACAACCAAGACGCGCTGCAGGCTAGACAACTCCTGAATGCGCATGCCCAGGTAACGGGCTACTGTCGAAGCCTTTTCAAATTCGGCATTGCGAAGTCGGTAGTCGATATTTTCACTACCAAGGCCCCGAACCAACGCACCAGCCAAATATAGCTCTTCCAGGGTACTGTGCGGACTAACCAAAGCACCAATGAACGATGGACCATGGTTCGCCTTGATACTCTGCAATCCATGCACCACATATTCCAGTGCCGTTTTCCAGTCCACGGTCTTCCACACTCCGCCTTGCTTCAGCATGGGTGAAGTCAGGCGTTCGTCCCCATTTAGCGCCTCGTAGGAAAAGCGATCGCGGTCTGCAATCCAGCATTCATTGACGGCCTCATTTTCAAGCGGCACAACACGCATCACTTTGTTGTTCTTGACCTGGACAATCAAATTAGTGCCGGTGGAATCGTGCGGGCTGATTGACTTGCGGCGAGACAACTCCCATGTGCGAGCGCTGTATCGGAATGGCTTGCTCGTCAGTGCACCGACCGGGCAAATATCAATCATATTGCCCGACAACTCCGAGTCAATCGACTGCCCCAGGAAGGTCTCAATTTCGGCATGCTCACCGCGATGGGACATGCCCAACTCCATCACGCCAGCAATCTCTTGCCCAAAACGGACACAACGCGTGCAATGGATGCAACGGCTCATTTCCTCCATAGATACCAAAGGACCCACATCCTTGTGGAAGACCACGCGCTTCTCTTCCTCGTATCGAGAGGTAGATCCACCGTAACCAACGGCCAAATCCTGCAACTGGCATTCGCCACCCTGGTCACAAATCGGGCAGTCCAGCGGGTGATTGATCAGTAAAAACTCCATTACCGATTTCTGGGCCTTGATCGCTTTATCACTCTTGGTTCGTACGATCATCCCCTGCGTCACGGGAGTGGCGCAGGCTGGCATAGGCTTGGGCATCTTTTCCACATCAACCAGGCACATGCGGCAACTCGCCGCAATGCTCAGCTTCTTGTGGTAACAGAAATGGGGGATGTAGGTGCCTGCCTTTTCGGCTGCATGCATGATCATGCTGCCTTCAACAATGTCAACCTTCTTGCCGTCGAGTTCGATTTCTATCATCGGTTAGCCTTTTGCCGGGCCGCCCCAAAAAAGGCGGGCGCCCCCATGGGGGGCAGCGAACGAATAGTGAGCCTTGGGGTCATCTTTTTTTGCTCAAACGTAAGCTGGGACCATACAGGTCTTGTGCTCTACGTGGTACTCAAATTCGTGTCTAAAGTGTTTGATCATGGCGCGAACCGGCATCGCCGCGGCATCACCCAACGCACAAATCGTACGGCCCTGAATGTCTTCCGCAACGCTATCCAACAGGTCCATATCAGCTGGACGCCCGTGACCAAGTTCAATGCGATCCACCACGCGCGACAACCATCCCGTGCCTTCACGACACGGTGTGCATTGGCCACAGGACTCATGCATATAAAAATAACTCAGGCGTTGCAGACTCTTGACCATGCACCGGCTGTCATCCAGAACAATGACAGCCCCCGACCCCAGCATGGACCCAGCCTTGGCAATGGAGTCATAGTCCATGGTGCAATCCATCATGATGGAAGCGGGCAATACGGGGGACGACGAACCGCCGGGAATCACCGCTTTGAGTTTGCGCCCAGTTCGCACGCCCCCCGCCAACTCTAGGAGTTTGGAAAAGGGCGTTCCCATAGGAACCTCAAAATTGCCGGGCAACTCCACATCTCCGCTGACAGAGTAAATTTTGGTGCCGCCATTGTTGGGCTTGCCACACTCCAGATACGCCTGTCCGCCATTACGGATAATCCATGGCACTGCGGCAAATGTTTCCGTGTTGTTGATCGTCGTCGGCTTTCCATACAGACCAAAACTGGCCGGGAAAGGCGGTTTGAAACGTGGCTGGCCTTTCTTGCCTTCCAGCGACTCCAACAGGGCCGTTTCCTCGCCACAAATGTATGCGCCAAATCCGTGTGCCGCATGCAATTGGAAACTGAAATTACTGCCCAAAATATTGTTGCCCAACAGGCCAGCGGCGCGCGCTTCCTCTAGGGCTTCTTCGAACCGGTCATAGGTCGAAAAAATCTCACCGTGAATGTAGTTGTAGCCGACCGAAATACCCATGGCAAAGGCGGCAATGGCCATACCCTCAATGACGATATGGGGGTTGAACTCCATGATGTCGCGGTCCTTGCAGGTACCCGGCTCACCTTCATCCGAATTGCAGACCAGGTATTTTTGACCGGGGAACTGCCGTGGCATGAAGCTCCACTTCAACCCTGTCGGGAACCCGGCGCCACCGCGTCCACGCAGCGCCGACTCCTTGACTGTGGCGATGACCTGATCTTGCGTCATGGCCTCACCACCGCCGATACCGAGAACCTTGCGCAGTGCCTGGTAGCCACCGCGCGCCTCATAATCTTTCAGACGCCAGTTAGAACCGTCCAAACCCGCAAGAATCTGCGGATTGATATGCCGGTCATGGAAGCAGGTTTGCACGCCAGTGGCGCGGAACTGAGAAAGAATGTGCTGCGCTGTCATCATTTGTCTCCCGCCGCCCGCAGACCATCCACCAGCTGATCCAGCTTCTCTGGAGTCATGAAACTGCACATAGAACGGTCATTCACCAGCATGACGGGGGAATCGGCACACGCCCCCAGACACTCACTTTGTTGCAGAGTGAACATACCGTCAGGCGTGGTCTGTCCCATGGAAATACCCAGCTTGTTCTCCAGGTACTTCAGCGTACTGACACCATCACGCAACTGGCAGGGCAAATTGGTACACACATTGAGCTTGTACTTGCCAACCGGGCGCTGGTTGTACATGTTGTAGAAAGTGGTTACCTCGTGCACCGCCATGGGCGCCATTCCAAGGTATTCAGCAACAACGGCTTCACTGTCCGTGCTGACATATCCAAGTTCTTGTTGAACAATGGCCAAACACGCCATCACTGCGGACTGTTTTTGATCTGCCGGGTATTTGGCAACTTCGCGAGCGAAGCGCAATTTGGATTCTTCGGAAATCATCGATCCACTTCCCCAAACACAATATCCATGGTGCCGATAATCGACACGGCGTCCGCGATCATGTGCCCCTTGCCCATCTCATCCAGCGCCGCCAAATGGACAAAAGCCGGAGGACGAATTTTCATGCGATAGGGTTTGTTGGCACCGTCGCTGACCATGTAAATGCCAAATTCACCCTTTGGATGTTCGATGGCCGCGTAAGCCTCTCCCTGTGGGACGGCAAATCCTTCAGTGAACAACTTGAAGTGATGGATCAGATCTTCCATATTGGTCTTCATCGACTGGCGATCAGGTGGCCCAATTTTGTGGTTATCCGTGATCACCGGACCGGGGTTCACCCTCAACCAGTCGACGCACTGTTTAACGATGCGGTTGGACTGCTTCATTTCTTCCATTCGCACCAAGTAACGATCGTAGGTATCACCTGTCTTGCCCACCGGGATATCAAAATCCAATCTGTCGTAGACCTCGTAAGGTTGCTTCTTTCGCAAATCCCAAGCAACGCCCGAGCCGCGCAACATCGGGCCCGTGAATCCGAGATTCAGCGCGCGCTCCGGCGTAACCACACCAATCCCCACGGTGCGCTGCTTCCAGATACGGTTGTCCGTCAGCAGCGTGTGGTACTCAGAAAGAAAGGCCGGGAACCGCTGCGTAAAGTCGTCGATGAAATCCAGCAAGCTACCGCCCCGGTTTCGGTTCAGGCCTTCGGTTGATTTCGCACTGCGAATCTTGTTCGACTGGTGACGCGGCATCGAATCAGGGAGATCACGGTAGACACCACCAGGTCGGAAGTACGCAGCGTGCATGCGAGCGCCACTCACCGCTTCATACATGTCCAGCAAGTCTTCGCGTTCACGAAACGCATAGAGCATGACAGTCATGGCACCACAGTCAATTGCGTGCGCTCCAACCCACAACAAATGATTCAGCAAGCGCGTTATTTCCGAATACATGACCCGGATGTATTTGGCGCGTAACGGAACCTCTAATCCGAGCATCTTCTCCAACACAAGACAGTATGCATTTTCATTGCACATCATTGACATGTAGTCAAGACGATCCATGTAAGGCAAGGCCTGAAGATATGTCTTACTCTCAGCCAACTTCTCGGTGGCGCGATGCAGCAACCCAATGTGCGGATCCGCGCGTTGAATGACCTCGCCATCAAGTTCAAGCACCAGCCGCAAAACGCCGTGCGCGGCCGGATGCTGAGGTCCAAAATTGAGGGTGTAGTTCTTTATTTCAGCCATGCATCAATCTGCTTACTGCAGGCCTCCATAGTTTTCTTCACGAATAATGCGTGGAACGTTCTCACGCGGCTCGATGGTGACGGGTTGGTACACAACGCGACCCAGTTTTTCGTCATATCGCATCTCAACGTGACCGATACAAGGAAAATCCTTGCGAAACGGATGCCCGATAAAACCGTAATCCGTCAAAATCCGGCGCAGATCTGAGTGTCCATCAAAGACGATGCCGAAGAGGTCGAATGCTTCGCGTTCAAACCAATTAGCACCACTCCAGATGTCAGTCACTGTGGGGAGAATGGGCGCGAAATCGTCGGACGCAAACACTTTCAACCGCAAGCGCTGATTCAAACTCACCGAAAGCAAGTGGACCACCACGCAAAACCGCAATCCATCAGGCGTACCACCCGGGAATTCGGAATAATCCACTCCGCACAAGTCGACCAATTGCTCGAACTGGCAGCCGGGCGCATCCCGTAAAGCCTGCGAAACGGCATGGTAATTGTCTGTTGCAACATGGACGGTCACCTCGCCCCAATGGATCGAAATGCTTTTGATTTTGTCACCAAGGGCATTCACCACCGCGTCGCGAGTGGCTTCGGGCAGAACAGAAACTAGGGTCATGCGTAATTCCTCACGCGCGCGCGATGGTTTGCGTACGACGGATCTTCTGCTGCAATTGCAGGATTCCGTAAATCAACGCCTCTGCCGTGGGAGGGCAACCCGGCACATACACATCAACCGGTACAACGCGATCACAGCCTCGAACCACGGCATAACTGTAGTGGTAATAGCCACCGCCGTTAGCGCAAGATCCCATACTGAGAACCCAGCGGGGTTCGGCCATCTGATCGTAAACTTTGCGAAAGGCTGGTGCCATTTTGTTCGTCAACGTACCCGCCACAATGATCAAATCAGACTGACGTGGGCTCGGTCGAAACACCTCGGCACCAAACCGGCTGATGTCATACCGCGCTGCCGCCGCATGCATCATTTCAACGGCACAGCAAGCAAGCCCAAAGGTCATTGGCCAAACCGAACCGGTCTTGGCCCAGTTCACCACAGCATCGTAGCTTGTGGTGACAAAGCCCTCTCTAAAAACGCCTTCGATCATCGCATTACTCCCAGTCCAGAGCGCCTTTTATCCACGCATAAACAAAGCCGATGGTCAAAATGGTTACAAACTCCAGGCCCACCAAATAGCCAAAAAGACCCAACTCTTTAAGCGACACCGCCCATGGAAACAGCAGCGCCGTTTCCAGGTCAAACAAAATAAAGAGAATGGCTATTAGGTAATACCGCACATCGAACTGCATGCGCGCGTCACCGAAGGCTTCAAAGCCGCATTCATAAGGGGAGTTTTTCGCCGCATCAGGGCGATTTGGGCCTAAAACGTACCCTATGACCTGGGGCGCAACCCCCGTCACAATGCCAATCAACATGAACAAAAGAACAGGAAGATACTGATCAAGGTTCATATTGGCACTCTAAAAAACAATTTACTGTCGCCTCTCGAACAAATATCCGAGACTCGAAAAAATCTTATGGTGCCGTCGGCGAGACTCGAACTCGCACAGCTCTCGCCACTACCCCCTCAAGATAGCGTGTCTACCAATTTCACCACGACGGCGGCTCTGTTTGTCTGAATTGCATGAGGAACCTGGGGGTATTTTGCTTTTCAAACGAGACTAGAGTTTACCCTGAATTTGCCCCTCTTTCCCCGGGGACAAGGCAATTAAAGTAGCAGATTACTTGGCAGGAATTTGTCCCACGCCGGATGCGGCAACGGTTGGTACTGAAGCAGCTTCAGAGACCAAAGGCGCTGCCGATGAAGCCCCTTCCAGCACGCTACCTGAGCTGGCAGGGCGCAGATTACCAAAATACGCCAACGCCAACGTGCAAACAAAAAACACAGTGGCCAGGACAGCCGTAGTCCGGGACAAAAAGTTGGCACTGCCACTGGCACCAAACAAGCTCCCAGAACCGCCGCTGCCAAAGGCCGCGCCCATATCCGCACCTTTGCCATGCTGCACCAGAATCAGACCAATCATGGCCAAGGCCGACAGCATTTGTACCGTCAAAAGAATCGTCAACACAATATTCATTCTCAACTCCTAAAAAGCTAACTAACTGCGGGCACTGAACACAATCAGTGTGCAGCCGCGATGATGGATAAAAAGTCCGCAGGCTTCAGGGACGCCCCCCCAACCAGTCCGCCGTCGATATCTGGCTGCGACAACAATTGGGCGGCATTCGCTGCATTCATGCTGCCGCCATACAAGATGAGCACACGGTCGGCTTTTGGCGTAGCGGCACGCAGTTGTGCACGCAATACCGCATGCACTTGCTGCGCCTCCTCCGGGCTGGCTGTCTTTCCAGTGCCAATCGCCCAGACCGGCTCATAGGCGACGACGATTTCGCTGATGCAATGCCCATTGGTATGCACAACGGCAGCCAACTGGCGCTTGACAACTTCCTCGGTGCGTCCAGTCTCACGCTCAGCCAGTGTTTCACCAACACACACAATCGGCGTCACGCCGGCTGCAAGCGCCCGCTGCGCCTTATCAGCCACGACCGCGTCGGTTTCACCGTGATACTGACGCCGCTCCGAGTGGCCTACCAGGCAATAACGCACGCCAAAATCGCGCAGCATGCCCGCTGACACCTCACCGGTATAGGCCCCGGATTCATGCACCGATACATCCTGAGCGCCCACATCGATGCCCGTACCCGACACCAGGCCCCGGACCTGCGCCAAATAAGGTGACGGCACGCACACAGCGATCTGACACTGCGCACTGCCAACACCCGCAGCCAACGCATTGACTAGCGCTTCGTTGGTAACCAAGGATCCGTTCATTTTCCAATTGCCTGCAATCAGTTGCTTTTTCATGCTTGCACTCCCCAAGTCAAAACAATCTTGCCAACGTGCTGGTTGGATTCCATCAAGGCATGGGCCTGCGACGCGCCGCTACCACTGGCTTGGCTGGCATCAACCGCAGGGAACACGCTGTGCACCACCGGCTTGACACGTCCCGCAGCCAGCAAAGGCCACACCTGTTGCAAACAGGCCTTGGCAATGGCGGCCTTGAAGGCCACCGGGCGCGCACGCAAGGTCGAGCCGGTGATGGTCAAACGTTTGCGCATGACCAGCGCGGCATTGAACTCCGCCTGCACACCGCCCTGCACGGCGATGATGACCAAACGGCCATCTTCAGCCAGGCACTGCACCTCCTTGGCGACATAGCTACCCGCCACCATGTCCAGCACCACATCCACACCACGACCGTCGGTCAGGCGCAAGGCCTCGACCTGGAAGTCTTGGGTTTTGTAGTTGATGGCATGGTCGGCACCCAACGCCAGACAAGCAGCACATTTCTCGTCGCTGCCAGCCGTGGTAATCACTTTGGCACCCAAGGCCTTGGCAATCTGGATGGCCGTAACGCCAATGCCACTGGTGCCGCCCTGCACCAACAGGGTTTCGCCACTTTGCAAACCGCCGCGGTCAAACACATTGCTCCAGACGGTGAAAAACGTCTCGGGCAATGAAGCCGCTTCGACATCGCTCAAGCCTTTGGGAATCGGCAAGCATTGGCCGATAGGCGCCACGCAGTATTCCGCGTAACCGCCACCCGCCACCAGCGCGCACACGCGGTCGCCCACGTTCAGCCCGGCTTGCGCCATGGCCTGGGCGTCGCCACCTTCGATAACCCCGGCCACTTCCAGCCCGGGAATATCGG
>ERZ724527.136-NODE-136-length-36246-cov-8.354840_pt1 | contig 36246 bp, 32 predicted proteins | sample MGYA00376060_ERZ724527 | MGnify/ENA primary metagenome ERZ724527 (study PRJEB28724, sample SAMN07190886) | activated sludge metagenome | isolation source: activated sludge of sewage treatment plant in Hong Hong | place: USA: Christiansburg, Virginia | collected...
CAACGACTTCAGGTCCACATATAGTATCATCACTCGAAGTTAGAATTACACTTGGATTAGTGATTCTAATATCTATGGTATCTCTGATTTGACATGTTCCAAGATTGACCAATAAATTGACCTTTCCTGAGTTGTTACTTGTGTAGGTAACAGTAGATGAAGTGGTATTGTCCAAACTTGCAGCAGGGCTCCAAAGATAACCGGCACCGCCTTCATCAGCGCTGAGGATAATTTCAGCACCCCGACAGACAGTAATATCTTGTCCGTTGTTTATTTTTGGAGTAAAAGAGTCATGAATTTCCGCTTGGGCACTAGATATAAACACTTGATTTAGCAAATCTATAACAGTCACATTTATATCCTCATCTAACTCTGACAAAATGTCCATAGTCACAATTATAGGAAATACTAATTGAGTCTGCCCAGGGGCAAATGTAATGGTATCAGTAAGGCCTGTGATGTTATAATCCACAAGAGGAGTAGCAGAGCCCAACAAGTTTACAAGATATTTTCTCTCTTCAGTAGGGTCAGCTTCAAGTGTAAAAGTCAGTGTACCATTTACTGCACCACAACTTTCTACAAAAAATTGTCCACCCTCATTATAGGAAATACTCACATTAACTTCAGCGAGTTTAGGTTTTGAGGGATTTGAAGGAGGTGCAGCAAACATTATATTTAGCTGGGCCAAAAGTATCAAACTTATAAAAGTTATTTTTGGAAACATAAATTCAATTTATTAAACTGCTGTAAACATAATTAATTTCTGTAAAATTTGACATGTTTTTTAACGAGGCAAAGGAGGTTTTTAGACTATTTTAACAAAATAGCTCTACTTCAGAAAATGAATAATCCTTCAACTAAGTAAAATCTCATTTACACTTTAATCTCCAGGCAACGATCGTGTCAAGTTGAGCAGGAGTTTGGCTGGGATTAAATTTGTACTGTAAATAATTGATCAAATTGGTCAATTCAACATCACCTATGTTGGCTACAGGAGGCATTTCTGAAGTTTTATTGCCATTTTTGTCGAGTGTATATTTTCCATTTAATATAACACACGGTAGGTGGTTCACCAGGGAATTAACATATATAGATTTGTCTAGAGCAGGATACATCTGTGCTAGCCCTTCTGCATTTACTCCATGACAATTAGAGCATTTAGACAAATATATACGCTCACCCTGTTTGAAAGAATTACAAGAATTAAGGAGAAGAATAAGTCCGATTACAAATATTATGAAGCTTTTCATTAGCCGGCCTTGAGAAGGACTTTGATTTTATCAATAAATTTATCTACATCTGCCGGATCTGTTCCGTTGCAATAGGCTCTGATGTGTCTATCTTTATCTACCAAAATAATGTATCCACTATGGTCATATCCACCAGGAGCATCTGGGTCTTCTAATACAATACTCATATAGTTTTTAGAAATACTGAAGATATCTTCTTTTTTACCTGTCACAAAGTGCCATTTATCATGGTCTATGTTCAGCTTATCTGCATATTGCTTTAACCTAGGCACTGAATCATGTCTGGTATCCACTGAATGAGAGAGATATGCGACTTCTGGGTTTTGTTCAAATTCTTTATAAATGCGAAGCATTTGGGCGGTGACCTTCGGGCAAATTGTAGGACAGGAAGTAAAAAAGAAATCAGCTATGTAAATTTTTTCTTTAAATGTAGCTTCAGTTGTGGGCCTGTTGAGTTGGTCAGTAAAAGAAAAAGAGGGTATTTGTGGTTTTTGATTTTCTTCAGTTGGTATACCCAAGTATGGGAGCTCCTCTGTTTGATTGCTTTTGCAAGAAAAAAGAGCATTAGTAATTACTAATAAAAAAAAGATAGAACGAATATGCATCCTACAGATTTTGAATTGTTAAGCCAGCGTGTGCAATGAATCAAATTGAAGAAATTCGAAATCAACTTATTTAACCGGTGTATTCGAGATTGTAAGTCTGGCAACTTTTATACTCTCATCCATGGTCATCTTGACGCCTTCTATTTTAGCTCTTTCTGCTTCAAGAAAACTATTTTTAATAGATTCTAATTTGATAGTATCATAGTTTTCCTTAAAATTATTCATCCAGTCAGACATCATGTTATCAGCTCTGTTGAGCTCGGCAAGGGCATGTCTAAATTGACTTCTAAATTCAGCTTTATCGTTTTGAGCATCGATGCTATCCATCCGCATTCGAATGTCTTGTTTTAAAGTTTCTATTTCATTCATTTGAGGCATTATCTCATCGTGGACCGCCATTATTTCATTAAATAGTGCAGGCTGAGTGCTGTCAATAGTGCTTACTTGACCAGTTTTAGATTGATCCTGACCATCCATCCCAGATGATTTTGAATCTTTTTTGCAACTGATAATTGTAAAAATTCCAAAACAAAGGATTAATATTTTAAAGATGTTCATTTATACAATTTTGCGTAAAAGTAATCAATTGGTTATTAATTTTATTCTTTCCATATTAGAAATTATAATAATAGATAAAAAATCAATTAAATCGCACAATTAGATATTCCATCAGAGATTTGCATGTTCAGGGTTTCACTCCGATAAGTTGGTTGATATAGGTCTGAAAGAATGCTTTCAAATCCTTATTTATCATTTCTTCATTTTTGAAATTAAATCCAGGTGACGCGCTGCTCTTGGAATATGATTTGAAACTACTTTTCATAGCTTCAGACATTTTTGAGAAGGCTTTTCTTAATCCAGGCAACACTTCTCTGAATTTTTCGAAATCAATTACTTTTAGCCATTCATTAATAATATCTATTATTTTGGGCACTTCGAAAACAGAAAATACTTGGGTTGAAAGAATGCCATCCAACCATTGTGCAGCATTTTCAATCCCGTCGAGATCACTCAATTCGTATGCCATAATGGTAAATGCCTCTTCATGGGATAAAAATTTGTTTTCAAGACTAATACCTACCAACCATCCCCTCAACAAAGATGGTATCCTGTTATTTTCTGACAACTTGAATAAACTGATTGTCCAGTTTTTGAAAATTAAATCATTGTTTAAAAGCCTCAAAGCAGCATCAAATTTGACCAGAAGATCAGTAAAATCTACCACTTCCTCTTTTGGTAGAGCAATCATTGATTCTTCAAGATTGATAGCTATCCTTGTAGTAAGTTTTTCAATGAGTTCTGTAATATCAGCATGTCCAAGATTTCTAACTGATCCATATTTTGCAAAGCTGATTAAAGTAGGCATGAGTTGAAGCCATTGATTGATCTCATGCGTTTGAAAGATATTATTTTCAATTTTCTGCAAAAATAAATTTGTCAATTCAGGAATCTGAGCGTTGATGATTGGCTTCATGAGAAGCGTCAATTGTGTAGGACTGTCTTCAGCATTTAACTTTTCTTTGATTTTTTCAATAACTGCTTGATTTATGTTAGTACCATAAATACATTGATGAAAAAGGAAGATCAAAAATTCAGTATTCCATTGAAGAGTCCAGTATTCATTAAACGTTCCTTTTGTTGATTTGAAAGGCTCTGATGGAATTCCCCAATCAATACCAAGGAGTGACATTTTCCAAATCAGTTGTGATGCTAGCAAGGATTTTTCATTTCTGAGATCCAAAACGACTTCATATTCTGCATTGTCTTTGATATATTTTTCGAATTTACATTCTTTAACAGTGGCTCTAAAATCTGCTATTAGCGCTTGCTCATTTAGATTCACTGGAACTTCTCCCTGATCATTACCAATGAATGCCTCATGTATTAATTGAGACATTGAAATTTTACTTTCAATATTGTAAACAGATTTACATGCTTCCATGATCTCATTGATTCCAGGCATATCGAAGCCTCTTAATGAAGCGAGTGTCTGACTAAGATTAACTGCTTCTAAAGTATGGGCAAGACTAATATCGTAACCTGCCTTCCGCATATAAATAGAAAGGGCAGCGGTAATTGTGATCGGTGCAGAAGAACCATATCTGTAAATATGTTCATAAAACAATGGAAATTGAACTCCTGCACTATAATTATTTAGCGAACTCAATCTCTTGTAAGACCATGGTATCCAGCTACATGTAAGGTCTAATTTCGACTTTAACTTTATTAATTCCTTATCTTCTAATACTGAATAGTTTGTAAAATTTCTGAGAAAGGGTAGATGTGCTGCTCCACAAATTACAGCAGTTTTATTTTCTCCATTCTTTATGCTTTTACGGATTTGTAGGCGCATCCATGCTTCCCTGACCTTAGTATGATGGGTGCTGCCTCTATCAATGGCAGGTTGTATGGTATCAATTAGCTCGCTGATTCTTTCAAAATAATTCAATTGATTATTAACTACTTCGAAGTTAATCTCCCACCATTGCTCAACATCTTCAATTCCCTGCAGCTTACTCAAGTAGGCGAAAGCTTCTTCTGTGTTTTTTAGCGGGTAAGAGTGAGACGTCGACTTTGCTTGAGTATCCTCCTTGACTGGATAATACCCCAAAGGAAGGTCAATGAATTCTACAGGAACATTATTTTCTTTGGCATATTTTATGGCAATCCATTCCGGTGAAAAGATTGCAAAAGGGAGGATGTAAGTGTTTTGCTGGTGACCTTGTCGAAATAGCAAGATGCTTGCAGGAGGGCGAATCTCATGGATCACCATTTCGTCCAGCAGTTTCTGAGCGTTTTGAGGACCTTCTATTAATATTATTGAAGGCTGGTAAGATTCAAGGTACTCTTTTAAATGCCTTGCGCAGCCGGGACCATGATGGCGGATGCCTAAAAATTCTATATTATCATTAAGTTTCAATTCTAAAACCTAACTACGCCAACAGGCATATTATTATCATAATTCCCTGCGATAACAGGGGTCTGGGCATTGCCTGAGAATTTTTTAACATTTGCATAGACATAATCATAAAGCTCACGGATCGTAATGATCCTGTCTTTATTTAAATCACACGCACCTTTTAGACCATCTATTAGGTAATGGCTGAAAACACCTTGACGCATTCCTGAAGATTCTAAGGAAGTTTCTTCCTGTTTTGATGAGAGTAAGAATGCTGTTCCTCCTTTTGTTTTTTCAAAAGTAGAGTAGAAGAGGTCCAAAGATTCTCCATAGGCAGATCTTTGGGCCATTAAACTACCTGAATAACAAGCATCAGCTATGCACAATTTATGTTTGGCTTCGCTGTTTTCTAATACTCGCTTGATCTCATCATAACTGATCCTATTTTTGTACCCGTCAGAGTCAAATGGTAAATAATATCCATTGATACCATGTCCGGCGAAATATAACATGATGACGTCATTAGCATCTGCTTTCGAGAAAGTTGTTTTGATAGTTTTCATAATATTCTCTCTGTTTGCCGCTTCGTCAACGAGGATCTTAACCTGATCATCAGGTACAGCGCCACCTTCCGGACTTTTCAGAAATGCATACAACTGATAAGCATCATCATCTGTATATTTAAGCTGGGGAAGATCAGAGTATCGACCTACACCTATTACTACTGCCCAGATCTTAACTTGTTTGTCAAACAATGAACTTGCGATTGGCTTCTCTGCAGGAGCTTCGTAATTAGACTTTTGTGCCTTCCCGTTTGCCCAATTAGATTCTATTTTCCGTCCATCTGAATAATAAAAAACACCATATCCTTCAGGCTTATCATTTTCCCACTCGCCCATATAAATATCACCATTCGAATAAAAACAAACGCCAGATTGATCAGGCTTTCCATCGTTCATTATACCTTCCCATTTAGAGCCGTCAGGGTATGAAAAAAGGCCAAGTCCGCCAGCACAATTCATACTGTTACAATCTCTGAGTCTCTTACTTTTGCCTTTCATTAATGAAGCAATACTTCGTTGCTCATCAAGTGCTCCGTTTTTCCAAATACCTTCTATAATATCATCATTACTGGCTTTATACTTACCCGGTCCATTCGCATAGCTATTTGACCACATACCCGAATAGATTGATTTATCTTTGTATTGAAAAGTGCCGTAACCTTCGAATTTATTGTTTTTAAACTCTCCTTCGAACCTTTGGTTACCATTGGCTATCATGAGCTTCCCATATCCTGTGCGAACATCGGATCTCCATTTCCCAATGAAACGGTCGCCATTAGCTGATATCATGATACCTGTTCCATCGAATTTTCCTTCAGAAAACTCTCCGATATAAGTCGTGCCACTTTTAAATTTTAATACGCCCTGACCTTCATCACAATCGCCGGAAAGACATTGGCTAAATCCCGCTTGAAGACTTAATAGCAACATGGTTACTGTAAAAAAAGGCATGAAAAAAGTGTGGAATAGGGTCGCTCTAATCATGTTATTGATTATAATATTGTTCTTTGGTTAAATCGGATAGATCGAAAAGGTTGCTAATAGAATCAAATATCAAACGCAAGGTAGGGCATTAAATTATAATTGTTTATATATTTATTAGTTAAGATGTGGGGATGTGAGGAAATTGAAAATGGGGCGAAGGAGGGGAAGTTGTGGTTGAAGTTAGGTTTACGATATGAAAGTTGACGCTGATGGCTAATAGCTAATGGCTGATGGCTTTATTGTGGATGCGAGAAGAATATTCTTCGGAGCAAAATACTGTATTGAAATGAAAATTAAAGCTTAGACTTTTGAAGAAAAATTATGATAATTTAAAAAGTGGTACTGTAGGGACATGTCGCGACCTGTCCCTACAGTACCACATTTTAAATGTAGAAACTACAGATTAGAAGACTTTCATTCCAATGGGAACTTTATAAATTATTGAAATTGTTGTTTTGTAATTTGTAATATGGGTCCAGGATTAACCATTACTGATTACCTGGTACCAATATTCTAAAGACTATTAAGAAATAAGAGCAGTTTCTCTTTATCCTTTTTCGATAATTTCGCATATCCATCTTTAGAAGATCTACCTTCTCCGTCATGCCACATAATAGCTTCTTCTAGGTTTCGTGCTCGTCCATCATGCAGAAAATTAGTATGGCCGCCGACTACTTGTGTGAGGCCAATCCCCCATAAAGGCGGAGTTCTCCATTCGTTTCCATTGGCAAGACCATCAGATCGATGATCTGCCAGACCTGGACCCATGTCATGTAATAGCAAATCGGTATAAGGTTGAATAGATTGATTTGCAAGGAAAGGATGATCCGAATTTGGACCGGTTTGCATTTTGGAGGTATGACATTTTTCACAGCCTATATATGCGAATAATTTTTTACCATATATCACATCGGGCAGGTTTTGTCTGCGCGGCGCAGGAACTCCTAATGATTGAGCGTAAAATGTTGCTAGACGCACCACATCATCCGTAACTTCAGGGTCATCTGCCTTGCTATCTTGTTGAACTTGACCATAAGAAGGATCCTGGGGCAAATAAGGACTACTCAATCCCATATCTTCCAGAAATGCATGAGCTGTTTGGTTGTATATACTAGGTTGAGATGCTTTCCACCCAAAGCGTCCAATTGCCATTTTGCCGACCCTGTCATCGTAAACATAATTTAATCGGCCCGATATTCCGTCCTTGTTTTTATCATCAGGATCTACTCTCTTTAAGAGCTCCTCCTCAGAAATAGATTCAAGCAATCCCAACCCGAAAATTGGTGGCCCTATTCTAACAGACATCTGAACTTCTGACGGGAAGGGTAGGTAAGTATTAAATATTTTAAATACTGGTCTTCTCAATGTATAAGATGAGCCATCCGCCATCAGTCCCTCTATGAATTCATTGAAATAAGACAATTGTCCTTCAGGTATAACTCCAAAATTAGCTTTAGTCTGCAATTGGGTACCAAATCCAGGAACAGAAATATTCTCTCCATGAATACCAGATCCAGGCAAACTTATCCTGGCAAGAAGCCCACCCATGTCGGATCCTGATTCCGGAAAGGCAGCGCGTCCATTTTTGGGATGACAAGATACACAGGCATTTTGAACGAATATAGGGCCAAGACCACTGTTTTGAGGCGAAGGCGAAGTGACAAAGATGGATTCAAAAAGCAAATCTCCAGAGCGATGATCATCTAAGCCTTCTTTATCCAAGTTTGCAGCCGGTTGTTGAAATGAGTTTGAGAATTCTGTAAAGATTGTAGTACTTCCTCCAGCATTAATATCATTTAAGGTTTCTTCTACGGCCTTTGTACAAGATAAAAATGTGAGATTTACAAACAAATAAAATCCCGTATATATTAGTGCACTATTAGTAAATCTCACAGTAATTTTTTATGAATTAGGCAAAAGCCTAAAGTGAATTAATAAGAGGCTCTAATTTTGACTTAATTAAAGTCTCCAGAGTTTTTACCTTGTCTTGAGCATTTGATACAGCCACTTTATTGTTAAATACAGCATCAGAAAAAGTGCCCGGGATGGCTTCGATAGCATTAATAGCTTCTGATATTGCAGTTTTTAATTCAGCATCCAATGCATTATTTTTTTCTTTAACGATGGATGATAGCCCGAGCCCTGTTGAACCATTTACACCACCTAGATAAATATTTTGAATACTTCGCATATTGTTAGCAAAATCGGCTTTACTGTTTGCGCTGAATCTTGATTCTTCAAACAATAGATTTTCGGATGAAAAAGGTTCATCAATCTTACCATTGCCAACTTCATCTGCTATGAGCAACATTCCATCTTTGAATTCCTGAATAGCTACCTTTTGCGATATGTAGGTGTTATTTCCTGCCTGACCTGCGGTTTTTACTATTGCGCCGAAATTTCCTCCGTCTTCTTTCCATGCATTGTATAGTTGTGATGTGGCTCCTTTCAGACTCTGTGCACATGCCTGTAGGTATTGGAACTGTCGGTCAGTAAGTTCACTAACCGGTTTGTCGCCGTTCAACCCAAATAATAACCATTCTAAAGTGTGAAATCCTTTAACGGTGCCTTCCAATGCATCCAAATATGATTTAGTAATATTATCTGAGGAATTTAGTACAGCGTTTAAGTCTTCTACATTTACTGGCCACGAATCCATTGCAGGATCTAAGCCTTGTGCATCAACAGGTCCAAATAAAAAACCTTCTGATTGTTCCCATGGAATTCTAGTAGCTCTCCAGGCTTCGCGTCCTGCCTCCAAATTGGCTTGAGTTCTGGCATTATTCAATGTTCCTAGTGCAGTAACAAGATCACCGGCTTTTTCGTCCAGATTTTTATAAGTGGATAAAATTACATTATCAACAATATTGTCAATCTCCGAAGTGAATTTGTTGTCTATATTGCTGATTTCATCGTCTTTACATGCTACAAATGAGGTAGTTACGCAAAATAGTAAAATAATTTTTTTAATTGTATTCATATTAGTTACAGTTTTAGTTATTTGATATAATATCCAAACCCAAGAGAAAAAGTGTCTTGAATTTTATTTTCTACGATTCCTAAGTATTGTCGTGCAAATTGGGTTTTAAATACCAGCCATGTATTTGGCATATAATTAATACCGCCGGTATAAGTCTTTCTATCCCATCGAGGATTGTCAAAGATGAGTCCTTGAGTTGAAAATTGTGTATCATATGAATCTACTCTTAGGAAAAAATACAGCTCTCCGTTTGGATGCTTCTTTAATAGGCCAAATGGCTCAAAGGCAACCTCAGCACTCCACCCCATGGCAGATTTTCCAACAGGTGTTCTTTTTACATTAAGGTTATTGGAAAGATTTCGATTCGCTATACTGACGGCTTCAGAATTTTGTAAAGCACCATACAGAACAATTCCTGAGAATTCGAAGGGCTCCAACTCATAAACAACGTGGGCTTCTATCATTGCAAGATTTGCATCAAACTGCAAATCAGGTTTAGGTCGGTTGTTTCTGGTATTTCCGTAATAACCTGATATACCAATAAATTTTTCATATCCAAATTCATAATCCAAACGGGCTACTCCTGCAATATCATTTACGTTGGTGGCTTCGAATCTTCTTTGATTGCCTCTTTTTATAAAATTTGCAGAGTTGAATGCACTACCATCTAAGCCATTGACAATGCCTGCGTGCCATACCCAGTTTTTTCCTAATCTGCCATTCAACATTACACCATATTCTGTCCAGTGGGTCGGGAGAATGGTGTTTTCCATATCTGAAACATTTGTGGTGTGGTATTCTGTTGGTTCGTCTAAGAATCCAATCAGTCCAAAAGGCACCTTTAAACGACCGAATGAAATATTGAAATTTGGAGAGAAGTCGTATTTGAAGTTAAACTGCTCTAACCATATCTCACCGCCTTTTTCTACTTCATATTCATATTCACCAAACTCTTCTAATGGGTCGAATTCTATTGCAACTCCTGTTCCTCCTGCCTCGATTTCGAGTTCCGTGTTGAAAGACCACTTTTTAGAAGGTCGGTATGACAATTCCAGGACTGCTCGTTCAAACTCTATGTCATTTCTTTTCTGAGGAAGTAGCTGCCAATTATAGTTATTATAGTTCATAACCCCATACGATGAGACTGTAAATTTATCATACCAATGACTTGGTTTTACGGTCGCTTCCTCAATACTATCAAGCATAGACTGAGCATAAGTGGTAAAAGATAGTAAGAGTAATAAAGTAATAAAAGCGGCAGTATATATTGATCTAAACATAGTTTGTTTTTAAAAATATTCGCAAATATATAAATATGATTATTATTATGTAGAATAAGTCTAAATAAAATTAGAAAAATGATGAAGGGCAAAATTTTAATGATTTTTTTCCACCAATTGAAGTTGGAGGCAAATGAATGCGAAGAGTAAAGGGTAGCTTTTGATTTGAAAGAGCCTGGCTTGAATTCTAAATGATTAAGGGAATTTGATTTAAGGTGGTTCAATAGCCTTTGATTTTAGCCATAGGCAACTTAAACATTATATAGTATTTGTTAATTTTGCACTTTCAAGTTTGAATTTTGGAAAATTATACCTTCCAAACTAAATAATATTAAATTCCATCTGTTCTTTAGCCTAACATAAAGTAATTAAATATGAAAAATCATACCGATGAAGATAAAACTGCAATTGCAGTATCCGTATTTGACAAAAATGCTGAATTATATAGTCAGAAGTACATGGATGTATCTATTTATTACGACTCGCTAGATTTATTCTGTGATTTAATTAAAATCCAAAATGCTGATATTATCGATCTTGCATGCGGTCCTGGTAATGTGACAAAATACTTATTGGATAAAAGACCGGATTTTAAAATGCTTGCTACAGATCTCTCGCCCAAAATGCTTGAAATAGCCAAGGAGCATAATCCATCCGCTACATTTATTTTGCTTGATTGTAAGGACATAGATCAGTTGGAAGCGTCCTATGATGGTATAATGTGCAGTTTTGCTTTCCCATATTTGTCAAAAGAGGAAGTGATTAAATTTTTGAAAAATGTTACCAAAGTATTGAAGGAGGATGGGGTGATATACATAAGTACGATGGAAGATAACAATTTAAATTCAGGATGGGAATCAGGTTCTACAGGAGACAAAATATTTATAAACTACCATGAGGAAAGCTATCTAATCTCAAACTTAAAAGAAAATAATTTTGAAATAATTGATCTTAGCAGAATAACATATCCTGGTAAAGCAGATAAAATGATTGTTGACCTTATTATCATTGCCAAACTGACAATGAAGTGATCCTTATATATTTAAATGTATTTACGTAGCAAATAAATTTCTAAATCAACTTCGATATACCTTAACTTAAAATCGGATTCAAACTTCTTAATGCATTAGGGTTTATCTCGTCATTTTCAATCAAACCATCTCTGAGTCTTACGATTCGGTGGGCATATTCTGCGATGTCTGGTTCATGTGTCACAAGAATAATAGTGTTTCCAGCATTATGGATTTTTTCAAAGATTGCCATAATCTCTAGTGAAGTTTTTGTGTCGAGATTACCTGTTGGCTCATCCGCAAGTATTATAGCCGGATCATTCACTATAGCTCTTGCGATAGCAACACGCTGCCTCTGTCCACCTGACAATTCATTCGGTTTGTGATCCATTCTATCACCAAGTCCAACCATTTCCATTGCTTGCTTTGCCTTAGCTATCCTTTCTTTTTTTGAAAGACCGGCATATATTAATGGAATGGCTACGTTGTCTAATGAAGAAATACGAGGAAGCAAATTGAAGGTTTGAAAGACAAAGCCTATCTCCTTGTTCCGAACAATCGCAAGTTCATTATCCGACATTTGGCTAACATTGGTCTTGTTTAAGAAATAATCGCCTCCGGTAGGCGTATCCAAGCAACCCAACACATTCATTAAAGTTGATTTTCCTGAACCTGAAGGACCCATTAAAGCTACATATTCATTTCTGTTAATAGATAAAGTTATATCTCTTAAAGCGTGCAAACGCTGTTCTCCCATGATATAGATCTTGGAAAGGTGGTTAATATCAATTACAGCTTCTTGCATATTATTTTCATGAAATATTGAACGCCAATGATAAGATACATTCTCTGAATTATCAGATATATTAGATAGTTTGTATCAAATAATCGTCAAAAATAATCAAATGTTGAAGAAATTGTTTTGTTAACCGATTTCTTCACCTTACATTTGGCACATGGAAGAAACCGTTAAACATCCCAGGCATATTGCTATAGCTGGAAATATCGGAGCCGGTAAGACATCATTGACGACCTTGTTAGCTCAGCATTTTAAATGGGATGTCCATTATGAGGATACAGAGAGCAATCCTTATCTTTCAGATTTTTATGTGGATATGACCAGATGGTCTTTTAATCTTCAGATATATTTTCTCAATAGCAGATATAAACAAATCCTTAAAATACACAAAGGCGGTAATACTGTTATTCAGGACAGAACCATCTATGAAGATGCTTATATCTTTGCTCCGAATCTCCACGAGATGGGACTCATGAGCCAACGTGACTTTAATAACTATTTTGATCTTTTTAAAACCATGTCATCGCAAGTCAAGGCGCCAGACCTTCTAATATATATTCAGGCTACTATCCCAACTTTAGTGGACCATATTCATAAAAGAGGCAGAGATTACGAGGGTAATATGAGTCTGGATTACTTAAAAAAACTTAATAAAAGATATGATTCCTGGATCGAAAGTTATACTGAAGGTCCTTTGCTCATCATTAATGCGGACAAATTGAATTTTATCGATAGTAAAGATGATCTGGGTGCAGTCATTGAAATGATCGATGCAGAATTAAACGGTTTGTATTCGAATCTTTAATTAAGGTAATTTAATAACAACCTCATTTTCCTGATTAGAATCAACCGAAGAAGTTGGCTTTGTTGAAAGTACCAAATAAGTTAACAAGATGAGAAATAACGCGAAAGCTAAAACAGCATTTTTTTTCATGGTCTTAGCTTTAGACAATTGATTGATTGAACGATACATGAGAAAAAAATTTAAAAATGGAATTATTGTATTGCTTAAGAATATCAACGTCAATTTATTTCTTTAAAGTTCATTAAAACTTAATTTCAATAAGATTTATGCCGATTTTCACACAAATATAACACATTAAATTATTTCGTAATATATTATTTTAAATTTTTATGGAGTCAAAGTATAATTTAAGAGGTGTTTCAGCGGATAAAGAGGACGTACATGCTGCTATAATTAACCTGGACAAAGGTTTATTCCCATCAGCTTTTTGTAAAATTTTACCTGACTTTGTTGCTAATGACGAAGAATATTGCAATATTATGCATGCAGATACGGCCGGGACTAAGACTTCATTAGCCTATTTGTACTGGAAAGAGACTGGTGATATCTCGGTATGGGAGGGCATCGTACAAGATGCCATTGTCATGAATACAGATGACATGGCTTGTGTAGGCTGCATCGATAATATCATCCTTTCGAGTACCATCGGAAGGAACAAAGCATTGATTCCCAAAGAAGTATTGGCTACTTTGATCGGCGCCACATCAAAGTTTATTGAGAAAATGGCTGATCTTGAAGTTCGCATAGTTTTGGCAGGAGGAGAAACAGCAGACGTTGGAGATATTGTCAGGACAGCTGATGTTGGCTTTACTGCTTTTGGAAGACTAAAAAGAAAAGATCTGGTTATCAATAAAATTCGTTCAGGTCAAGTTATAATTGGGTTTGAATCTTATGGCCAATCAACCTATGAAACGGAGTACAATAGCGGAATTGGCTCAAATGGTCTTACGATGGCCCGTCACGAATTGTTTCATCATGACTATGCTGATAAATATGAAGAAACCTATGCTCCTCAGATCGATCGAAAATATGTTTATACAGGTAAGTTTAAAGTAGATGACAACGTAATCATAGGTGGAAGAAATCATCCAATAGGTAAACTGGCATTATCACCTACCAGGACATATTTACCTGTATTGAATGAAATTCTAAAAAATCATAAGGAAAGTATTCATGGCATTATTCATGCTACAGGAGGCGGTCATACAAAGGTTTTGAAATATTGTGATGCACCTGTTCATATTTTAAAGGATAATCTTTTTGAGGTTCCGCCTATTTTTGATATTATCCAAAAGTCAACAGACACTTCATTAGCAGAAATGTATAAGGTCTTCAATATGGGAACAAGGCTTGAGTTATACATTGATGCAGAAGCTGCTGCTTCCATTATTGAAATATCCGCAATATTTAATATCAGGGCTCAAGTGATAGGAAGAGTAGAAGGCTCTAAAGATAATTCAATGTCTGTAACAGTGATAACAAATACAGAAACTCTTGTATATCAAGAGAAATAGCTGTTTCGGTCTAAAGATTTATTTCGTATTTTTCCATTTCAATAAATCCTGAATTGCTAAATACCGATGGCTGATTTTGTTTTTTTCTACTTCAGAATACTCTGCTAAGGTTCTTGTGTCACCAATTGGAATGAAAATTGAATCATAGCCAAATCCATTTATTCCTTTTTCTTCAAAAGATATATTTCCATACAATCTACCGGTAAAGGATCTTGAAATATTCTTGCTTTTTAAGTAAATGCAACATTCGAAATATGCGCTTCTATCTTTAACATTTACCATGTTTTCAAGCAATAATCTTCTGTTGCTGCTATCATTTGCATTTGGACCTGAATATCTGGCAGAATATACTCCGGGTGCGCCATCTAATGATGAAACAACAAGACCTGAATCATCTGCAATTGTCGTTTCTTTTACATATTTAAATAGGGTGGTGGCTTTCAATTGAGAGTTTTCTTCAAATGTGTGTCCTGTTTCCTCAATTTCTGGTATGTCCGGAAAATCAAACAAAGAATAAACATTGTACTCTTTTCCAAAGATCTCTTTGAATTCATCCAGCTTGTGGCCGTTTTTGGTAGCTATTAATAATTTGTTCATTTTCCAAATAATGCTTTAAAACTCAACCAAAACTGAGCTTTTTTAGTGGAGTCTTCAACTATCTCTCTCATTGAAAAAGTCTCGAATAAGGTGTGTATTCCAATTTTATTGACAGAATTAACTTGAGTTTGCCTGAACCCGGTAAGGTTACTGCCAAAGAACGCCAAAACAATTGGTTCCTTATGTTCTAAAATACCGGACCAATCCAATACCTTATTCTGATCAATTGAATGAAACAAAACATCTTGCTCTGTATCCATTCCAAGAGCTTTAGTAGTTTTTGTAAGGTTATCTACGAAATCCGGATTATTGGATTCCTCCGAAGACATAAAGATTATTAGTTTTTTTTTGAATTCAGGTGAAAAAAATATTGAATTACTTTTATTTCGAGTTCTATATATTTTTGTTTGAAAGATTGGCATCAGCGGAATATAATTTGTTAAAGCTAATTTTTTAAGCTATAAAAGAAATATTATTATATTAATCTTTAAAATATGTATTTAATATTTTGCAATTAATTTATTACATTTGTAAATAAACCTTCTTGCAGATGACAAATATAAGTATTACACCGGTAACTAAATCAAGAATCACTGAAGTTGATTTCGACAATCTTGGGTTTGGAAAGATTTTTTCTGATCACATGTTTGTTGCAGATTACTACGATGGCGCATGGCATGATTACAGAATTGTTCCATTGGAAAAAATGTCTATACACCCTGCCAATATGGCTTTGCATTACGGACAGTCAATATTCGAAGGCTTAAAGGCCAGTAAGGATAAAGACGGAACTCCGATGCTTTTTCGTCCAGAAAAAAATATAGAAAGACTTAATAGGTCAGCAGTTCGCATGTGTATGCCGGAATTTCCTTTGGAAGATCTTTTGGAAGCTATGAAAACTTTGGTTCTTATGGAGAAAGAATGGATTCCTACTGCAGTTGGTTCATCCTTGTATTTGAGACCATTTATGTTTGCTACTGATGAATATCTTGGTGTAGCTGCTTCTACTACATATAGATTGATGATCCTCGCATGTCCTTCTGGTGTTTATTATTCAAAACCAATAAAGTTGCTTGCAGAAGACCATTACGTTAGAGCTGTAAAGGGTGGTGTAGGTGAAGCGAAGACTGCAGGCAATTATGCCGCATCTCTTTATCCTGCAAAATTAGCAAGAGAAAAAGGCTTTGACCAAATACTTTGGTTGGATGGTATCTATAATAAGTATGTTCAGGAAGTTGGTACCATGAATATCTTCTTTGTATTGAAAGATAAAGTAATGACTCCTGCTGAAGATGGGGCTATCCTGAAAGGGGTTACAAGAAATTCTTTAATGAAAATTCTCAAATCAAGAGGAATTGAAGTTGTAGAGAAATTAATATCAATAGATGAAGTTATTGACGAATATAACAAGGGTAATCTGATAGAGATTTTTGGAGCAGGCACAGCTGCGGTTGTTACAAATGTTAGTTCAATGACTTACAAAGATATAACTATTTCTTTTGACGAATCCAATTGGGAATTGTCAAACAATCTGAAAAATACAATTAATCAATTGAGAAATGGAGAAATAGAAGATACTTTCGATTTCACAATGAGGATTGAGGAACCCGTAGCCATCTAGAAATTTTAAAAATATATTTTGAGTGCGTACTAAGTTGTTTTTAGTATGCACTTTTTTATTTGAGCAATAAGCTATGAAGATATTTTACTCAAGTTTCGGTAGTCAAATTTTCTTTTTTGAAAGATAAATTTAAATTTTAATAAAATGTTAGATGTTAGAAGCTTGTCCGACAAAGCTATGGCGAAGGCGGGGTAGATTTTAGATGGCTTTCCATAAATCTAATTGATATTTTTTCTATTAAACCTATTAAAGAAAAAATATGAATCCTTTGATTAAGCTCCCCGCCGTCACTTTGGCTAGTCGGGCAAGCATCTAACATCTAACATCAGCCATCTCTTTGTTTCTTAACTGCCGAAACTTGAATTATTTTATATACATAAAAATTCAATATTAAATGTTATTATTGCCTTGCTTTTGTTCGGAAAAGCCTTTAAATACTTGAAGTAATATAAAAATATATTCAAAAATTTCGCTTAAAAAAGTGAATTTCAATATGTAATTTCTTGTTTTTTTGAGCTGTATTCCGGGTTGATTTATCTTATTTATATTACCTTAATTCGTATCTCAAAATGCATCAGATAAATTTATTAAAGATATCTATACCCTTTTTTTTCTTCTTTTTTTCTTCTTTTTTGCTTCAATCAAGAGACATTAACATGACTTCCCCTGGTGGTAAGATCCAGGCTACATTTTATATTAATTCTGATGGAAGTATAGGTTATACAGTTGCAGCTTCAAGCCAGAATTTTATTAAAGAATCTAAATTGGGTATCAGGATAAAGGAAGATGAATTATTTGACTCTAACTTTCTGATTAAAGCAGATTCTTCTGCTGTTGATAACACTTGGGAGCCTGTCTGGGGAGAAGAGTCAACGATCCGCAATCATTACAAAGAGTATATATTTAGATTGTGTGATCTTAAAAATAAAGATATTCAATACAATATCATTTTTAGATTATTCGATGATGGTCTTGGGTTTCGGTATGACTTTCCTAAGCAACCATTGCTTAATTATTTTACCATAATTGATGAATTGACTGAGTTTAATTTGTCCGGTGATTTTAAAGCCTTTTGGATCCCGGGTGATTATGATACTAATGAGTTTCAATATAGTACTACCAAGATATCCGGTGTCAGCAGAGCTAAAAACCCTACAAGCACAAGCATTTCTGGCGCTTTTGAATTTGGAGATCATACTACACAGACTCCCTTGATGTTAAAAGCGCCTTCAGGCCTTTATGTCAATATCCATGAAGCAGCCCTCATCAATTATCCGGCTATGGAATTGGATGTAGATGTTCAAAAGTATAAATTGAAAGCACATCTTGTGCCGGATGCTGTAGGTAATAAAGCCTACATGCAGACTCCATGTGTCACACCCTGGAGAACAATAGTAGCAAGTAAAAAAGCGACAGAAATTCTTGCATCAAAAATAATTCTTAATCTTAATGATGCGGCACCAATCGCGGATTATTCTTGGATAAAACCAATGAAATATGTAGGTATTTGGTGGGAGATGCACGTCAATAGGTCGACATGGAATTATTCAGATGAATCAAATACAAAAATTGGTGTTACTGATTATTCGACCTTAAAACCAAATGGAAAGCACGGTGCTAATAATGAAAATGTAAAAAAGTACATAGATTTTGCTGCAGACAATGGATTTGGAGGTGTCCTGGTAGAAGGATGGAATGTAGGTTGGGAAGACTGGTTTGGCAAATGGAAGGAAGATGTTTTTGACTTTGTAACACCTTATCCGGATTTTGACATTCAAATGTTGAGTGACTATGCCAAGTCAAAGAATGTAAGTTTAATCATGCATCATGAGACCTCAGCATCTGCGACCAATTATGAGCGTCATCAGGATGCAGCACTGGATCTTATGAAAAAATATGGTTACCCTGCGGCCAAATCTGGATATGTCGGCAGAATAATACCAAGAGGAGAACATCATGATGGTCAATGGATGGTCAATCATTATAACAGAACGGCAGCTAATTTTCTTAAAAATAAGTTGATGTTGGATGCTCATGAGCCAGTCCGTCCGACCGGCCTGCAAAGAACCTTCCCCAATTGGATGGCGTCTGAAGCTGGACGAGGCATGGAATTCAACGCATGGAGCTCAGGCAATCCTCCTGACCATGAGACCATTCTACCTTTCACAAGATTGATGGGTGGCCCAATGGATTATACACCTGGAATTTTTCAGACGGATTTATCTTACTACGATAAAAATAAAAAAGAAACTATCCATACTACGTTGGCGAAGCAGTTAGCGCTTTATGTCACTATGTATAGTCCACTTCAAATGGCAGCTGACCTTCCGGAAAACTATTTAAGATTCCCTGATGCATTTCAGTTTATTAAGGATGTAGCAGTCAACTGGTCGCGTTCTGTGTATCTGGATGCTGAGCCTGGAGACTACATTTATGTGGCTAGAAAGGAAAAAAGCGGTAACAATTGGTTTGTCGGCTGCATAACTGATGAAGTGTCGAGAAAAGCAAATATTTCTTTAAATTTCTTAGATCCAGGTAAGACTTATAAAGCAACTATTTATGCAGATACAAAAGATGCTGATTATGAGAAAAATCCAATGAGTTATAAAATAACCAATGTTTTGGTCAACAATAAGTCGAAATTGCCTATTTATCTTGCACCTGGCGGAGGTTCCGCAATCACTATTCAGTATGCTTCTAAAGCTGATATTAAAGCATTGAAAAGCATTGATAATAAGTCATTTATTGAGAAATGGGAGAAGAAGTAAACGCTTCAGAAAAAGATACAATCAGGGCGGGAATTAATAAATATTTATCACTCGTCACTTTTAGTCATACTATTTTTGCTATGCCCTTTGCGATGATTGGCTTTACAATGGGCGTTGTAAAAATGGAGAATTTTGATCCAATGATATTGGTCAAAGTTATATTATGTATGATTTTCGCCCGAAGTGCAGCAATGGCTTTCAATCGCTACCTTGACAGAGATATAGATGCCATAAACCCAAGGACAAAACAACGGGAAATACCTTCAGGTAAGATTACTGAGCGATCTGCATTACTATTTGTAGTGCTCAATTGTTTGGCCTTTGCCTTAACTACCTTCTTTATTAATGAACTATGTTTTTTCCTTTCTCCAATTGCATTGGCAGTAATTTTAGGATATAGCTATACCAAAAGGTTTACGGCACTTTGCCACTATGTATTGGGGGTTGGATTAGGATTAGCGCCTGTTGGGGCTTATCTTGCTGTCACAGCTTCATTTGATTGGATACCTGTCATTATAGGATTGACAGTATTGACCTGGGTTGCCGGATTTGATATTATTTACAGTCTTCAGGATGATGCGTTTGATCAAGAGCATAAGTTGCACTCGATTCCTGCCCTTGTAGGTAGAAAAAATGCCCTGAGGATTTCAACCACTAGTCATATCATGAGTGGAATTGGAATGATTATCACGCTTATACTAATGAGAAGAGATTATCCTCAAGTTAACTTATTGGGATATATAGGAGCAGCTATTTTTCTGGCGATGCTAATCTATCAGCATACTTTAGTTTCTGAAAATAATCTTAAGCGAGTCAATTTGGCCTTTATGACCACCAATGGAATTGCAAGTGTGGTATTTGGTTCTATGGTCATACTCGATTTTTTTATTTAGCTTGAAAATTTAAAATATAACTTCTTTTTAATTTTGATAAGAAAATTTGTTCTTGAATTATCAAACTCAAACTCCAAACTTTACTTTTAAAACCATTTTAATTACCTTTGTCCTAAATCTATTAATATAATGTCAAGGAAACAAATATATATTCAGTCAGCCGTTGTGATTTTTATGATCGTGCTAGCAGCGACGAGCAGGTTAATACCTCATACTTACAATTTGACTCCTGTTGGCGCTATCGCTCTATTTGGAGGTGCTTATCTCGGTCGAAACTGGAAAGCATTTTTAATTCCAATTATGGCAATATACTTGAGTGATTTTATATTGAATAACCTTATATATGCACAACCCGGAGATGCATTTGCTTACGCTTATGACGGTTGGTATTGGGTTTATGGATCTTATGCACTTATAGTTCTTCTAGGGGCTTTTTTATTAAAAAAAGTTAGTGTATTAAAAGTTGTAGCCGGTTCACTTGGAGCATCAGCTATCTTTTTTCTTGTAAGTAATTTTGGTTGCTGGCCCGGTACCGTTCCTCCGGTTTATACTCCTGATATGAATGGTTTGATGCAATGTTACATAGCTGGACTGCCCTTTTTAAAAGGTACTTTAGTGGGTGACATGGTGTTCAGTGTAGCTTTATTTGGTACTTATGCGCTGATACATTCCAAAGTTTTACACCTAAATTCAACTAAAGAAGCAGCTTCATTAAGCTAAATCTTTCATCTATTTATTAGGATAAAATTAAATACTTTCATAACTCACCTTTAAGTTTACATAGTAAGTTAGCCCATGGTATTGTATTATATAATTGAAGTTTCAGAAATGATTATACCATTGGTAAACTAAAGTATAAATATATAACCATTAAAATATTGATTTCTAAACAGTTAATTCAATTCTCTGTTTTCTTCAATTTATTTAAATGGTTTCATTTGCTGGGCTCAACCATCGAAGTTTTATTCTGACTTCTAATTTCTAACTTCTAACTTCTAATTTCTACCTTATATTGAGTAATAGCAAGACTTTTAGAAAATATTTATGCCGCCAAAACTTTAGTTATATAAATAATATGTTCAAAGAAAAATTTGGTCTGTATTTATAATGGTTTAGGCGAATAGTGCGCTGGCATTATATCTAATGAATAGTTTTATTCTGTTATATTTGCAGCTTATAAAAACTGAATAAAACGAGTGAGTATCTTAATCTATCTAATAATTTTTTATATTTTATTAAGCCTGAGCCTGAAGCCTTTATTTGAAAAGGCAGGATATTCAGGAATCGATGCTTATATCCCCGGAAAGAATTTTGCCACTTGGTGTAAGATCATTGGACGGAACCCTTTATATGCATTGTGGTTGCTTTTCCCAATAGTAAATATTTTTATTTTTTGCGGCATGGCTGTTGACATGGTTAGGTCATTTGGCAGAAACACCTTTAAGGATAGTGCACTTGCTGTCATATATGCTCCTTTAGAATTTTTTCTTATTTCCGCAGCTAAAGATGATTATAAGGGCAAAGCAGTCGAACAAGAAAATGCTTATAATGAGGAATTAAAAGCGGCTTACCAAAGAAAGGACAACTTTGCAATTAAAAAACTTACAGATAACAATCCATTTAAGAAAGGTAAAGTCAGAGAATGGACTGAATCAATAGTATTTGCAGTTTTTGCGGCTGCATTTATACGTATGTTCCTCATTGAAGCATATGTAATTCCTACTTCTTCTATGGAGTCTTCTCTTCGTGTCGGTGACTACTTATTTGTAAGCAAAGCTCACTATGGCATCAGAACGCCAATGACCATAGCAATGGTGCCATTAATTCACAACAGATTGCCATTTTTCAACCGTGAGTCTTACTTAAGAAGCCCGAGCCTGGACTATTATAGATTGCCGGCAATAACTCATGTCAAAAGATTTGACCCTGTAGTATTTAATTATCCTGAAGGGGATAGCGTATATGTTACTCCTAATAGGACTTACAGCCTATACGATGTCAGAAGAGATAGTAAGTTGGCTCAAGGTTATCCTATGACCACACGGCCTATGGATAAGATGGATCACTACATAAAAAGATGTATTGGTTTGCCTGGTGATTCGCTTAAAATAGTTAATAAAGTGGTGTTTATTAATGGGCAGAAAATAGCTGAACCTTCTGGAATGTTGGTAAATTGCAGAATCACACCAAGTCAACCAGTTTCTTTACAGGAACTTGCAGATCTTGGCGTCAATTTGAATGAGTGCAATCCTGAAGTTGGTTTTTATAGTTTGAATAAGGAGCACATGGCATATATAAAGAAAAATGCGCCAAATGCTGATATTCAAATAATGTATGCCAACCCAAGCCCTATCTATGCCGGTGCATTATTTCCGCATAGTCCTGCGCAATTCCCGGATTGGACGACAGACAACTACGGAACTATCTGGATTCCTAAGAAGGGCGTAACTATTACATTGACTCCAGCTAATATTGCTTTCTACCGAAGAGTAATTTCAGTGTATGAAAAAAATACATTGGTAGAAAACGGTAGCACTTATACGATCAATGGTAAGGTGACTGATAAATACACCTTCCAGCAGGATTACTTCTGGATGATGGGAGATAATCGTGACAACTCTGAAGATTCAAGATTCTGGGGCTTCGTTCCTGAGCAGAATATTGTTGGAAAGCCTTTATTTATCTTCTTCTCAAGATATACCAACCAATTTGGTTCAACAATCAGATGGGACAGGATCTTCACAAGTGCTAACAGATTTTAAAAATAGGTTATATTCAACCATAGTTTTTTTATATACATATTTGTTTTGAACGAAAATATAATACTGAGCAACGACTTTTCTGGCTTATGGACAGGACGTTCACCTGTCAGGATTGTAAGCCTGGTACCTTCATTAACTGAGATATTTTACTATTTTGGTTTAGATAAATATGTGGTAGGAGTTACAAGATTTTGTGAGCATCCAGAAGTCAAATTTCCAAAGCCAGCAAAGATAGGAGGCACAAAAAATCCATCATTTGATAAAATCAAAAAGCTAAATCCTGATGTAATTTTTGCTTCAAAGGAAGAAAACAATTTAGCTGATATAGAACGATTAAGCACGATTTGCCCCGTCATAGTCACTGATATTGTAACTATAGATGACAATTTAAAGGTATTGGAACATTTAGGAATAATGTTCCAAAAAAAGAAAGCCGCATCGGCTGTCATTAAGCAACTTTCATCTGATTTTAAAAAGGTAATATTCGCGGATTTAAAGACTGCCGTTTACCTGATATGGAAAGACCCCATGATGACTGTTGGTGGTGACACCTTTATTAATAATATGATGTTGTATGCAGGTTTTGAAAATTTGTATTTTGATGCGACCAGATATCCTGAAATAACTATGGATAAATTGATTCAGGATAATCCTGAATACCTCCTTTTGTCATCTGAGCCATATCCATTCAAAGAGAAGCACGTTGAGGAATTTGAGAGAATGCTACCTGCTACAAAAGTTATCTTGGTAGATGGACAAATGTTTTCTTGGTATGGTATTAGACCACTCTTCACAAAGAAATATTTTAGTTCTATACTTTAAAATATACTTTTAAACTTGTGTATTGTTGAGTGTGAACGCATTCTTTTACTTAAAAGATTAAGTTTTTTTAAATGACCTGATTTACAACCAATTTCACTTTACAGACTTATTATATTACTATATGTTTGTGATATCAATGATTAAGCATCGATATTTTGATTAATTTTACGTTGTTTGTTATAGAAGTTAATTTTCTATCGTAAATAAGTTATAATTTGATATTTTAATACAATTTCCAATGAGGTCTTTATATAGAGTGATTTTTATCAGTATTTCTACTTTTTTATTTTTGTCAAATGCACTATCTCAGGTCCTGGATGGAGCGGATCAAGTTCCAGGTCAGTATTTGATTCAATTTAATAGTCACGAAAATCTTAATAAATTTCACGATAAACTTGCGTCTGATCGGTCTTTTATCCAAAGCAAAACCCTTGGGAAGAATTCAAGTATTGTGAGCATTTATGCTCCTGATCTGACTTATGAGAATTTAAAGGAGATTGTCTCAAATCTTGATGGTGTAGTTGCTTTCCAAAAGGATTATTATTTGGAAGAAAGGTCTAAAACACCTAATGATCCTCTATTTAACAGCGATCAGTGGGACATGAGGATCATCAAAGCACCTGAAGCATGGGATTTTACTACTGGTGGCAAAACACCTCTAGGTCATGAGATAGTAGTAGCCGTATTGGATAATGGTTTTTATCCTGAACATCCTGATCTGATAGAAAACTTATTTACCAATACTGCAGAGATACCTGGGAATGGCATAGATGATGATGACAATGGTTATATAGATGATGTTCATGGAGCCAATCTTGAAACCAATAATGGGACGCACTCAAATGCCACTCATGGAGCCGGTGTAATGGGTATATTAGGTGCAAGCGGAAATAATGGTATGGGAATATCGGGAGTGAATTGGAATGTCAAGATCATGCCCGTGAGCAGAGCAGTAGCTAATGTATCAGCATTGATCGAAGGATATGAATATATTAAGGAATTTAGAAAAAAATTCAATCAAAGTCATGGACAGGAAGGTGCCTTTATCGTGGCTTCTAATCTATCTGCGGGAATAAGCAAGAAATTCCCAATAGACCAGCCTATCTGGTGTAATATGTATGATAGTCTTGGCTATGCTGGTGTCTTAAGCACAGGGGCTACAGCCAATGCAAACACTGATGTGGATGCAGAAGGAGACCTGCCTAGTACTTGTGAAAGCGAATTCTTGATAGTTGTTACAAATACCACCCAAAACGATGTTAAATACGGAAGTGCAGGTTATGGCTCTAAATCTGTGGATCTTGGTGCGCCCGGAGATGGCTGCACTTCTACAGCTGATCCGATAGGTTATGCTAGTTTTGGTGGTACTTCATGTGCCACACCTCACGTCACAGGTGCAATTGCGTTGATGTATGCAGCGTCCACATGCGCGCTTGAAACTACATATATGGATTATCCTGTAGAGTCTGCCAGGGCAGTTAGAAATGCCATTTTAAATAATGTGGATAAATTGCCAAGTTTAAATGGGGTAACAGTGACTGGAGGACGATTAAACTTATTAAGGATGATTACAAACTGTGTGGCCTCGACATCATCATATAACACCATAAAATTTGATATTTATCCTAATCCTGTGCAAGAGTCATTGACAGTAGAACTCGGTGACATGCTCACAAATAATATATTAATACAGCTCATCGATATACAAGGCAGGGTAGTAGGACAGACAAAGTATTTAACGGCTGAAAAGATTATTCAGCCAGTCAATTCTCTTTCGCCGGGTATTTACTGTATTAGAGTGATATCTGGTCGGTATGCAGGAAGCACTAAGTTTGTTAAACTATAATCTTATAGGAAACAGAATTATATAATTGACCAAAATTTTGCCGTATATTACCGAGCTGAAATTTGTTTGACCAAATTTATTTGGGCTATTACGAATCTCCATTCGCTATTACTCCCTCCAATTAATCTTGTTCAAATAAATAATGACGAGACCTCCGACTATCATTATCAACTTTAACATAAAACCGAGCAGAGTAGGAATGCCACTCATCCACTGCAGAAGAAACCATTCGACTCCCACTACATTTAAAATGATAGAAGTCAATCCTGTGGCGAACAGTATAAAACCGATTAAGGTATAAAGATCTTTTTTTCTCATTGTATATTTACTAACGTTCCTGAGTTACGTATTATATTTTATTTATTAGACATATTCATCGAAGACCTATTCAAACTTCAAACTTCTAATTTCTAACTTCTAATTTAGAACCATCCTGATTTCTTTGTACTCTTACCACCCAATCCAAATACTCCTAATAATCCTCTCGTCGCTTCTCTGGCTACAGTTCTCAAAACTTGTCTGGTAGTGGTATTGCTAATCACCTCTTCGAAAATTGTCTTTTCCTGGCGACCTCGAGGTGCAGGTTTATCTGCTGCAACTTCCTGTTTAGAATTATTAAATTGTTCTATTTTGTCATTCAGGATCTCATAAGCACTCTCTCTGTCGATAGTCTTATTGTACTTACTTATTATCTTAGAATTAAAGGCAATGTAATTGATCTCATCTTCTGTGAGCACGTCCATCCTTGACTCAGGAGCTCTAAGCATAGTGTAAGCAAGTGGGGTAGGAATACCCTTGTCATTCAAACCTGTGACGAAAGCCTCTCCAATACCCATATTTGTCAATACCTGATCTATCACATAGAATTTACTCAACGGAAAATTCTCACTGGTAAGTTTGATATCTTTTCTGTCTTTTGCTGTAAATGCCCTCAAAGCATGTTGGATTTTCAGACCTAATTGGCCAAGTATGCTGTTTGGAACATCGGAAGGATTCTGAGTTATAAAAAATATACCAACACCTTTTGATCTAATGAGTTTGATGGTGGTTTCTATTTGATTTAAAAGAGTTTGTGTTGCAGAATCAAATATTAAATGTGCTTCATCAATAAAGATGGTCAACTTTGGTTTATCCAGGTCGCCAACCTCAGGGAATGTCGCATATACCTCAGCCAACAACTGCAGCATAAATGTTGAAAATAATTTTGGTTTATCCTGGATATCAACTAGTCTCATGATAGAAACCATGCCTTGACCTTGAGCGTCTTTTCTCAACAATTCATCTACCTCAAACGATGGTTCACCAAAAAATAATTCTGCATCTTGTTGCTCCAATTCGAGAATCTTCCGCATTATGGTCCCGGTGGAAGCAGAAGAAATACTTCCATAATCCTGTTGGATGGAAGCCTTTCCCTCGTTTGTTAGAAATTGAAGTGTTTTCTTAAAATCACTGAGATCTAATAACGGGAGTCTATTATCATCACAATACTTGAAAATCAATGAGACAACTCCTTGCTGTACATCATTTAATTCAAGAATTTTGGAGAAAAGTACCGGCCCGAACTCTGTAACAGTAGCTCTCAGTCTAGTGCCTTTCTCATTAGATAATGTCAGAAATTCTACCGGTGAAGCATGCAGCTTATAAGGAATTCCTACCTTATCCATCCTGCCTTGGATCTTATCGTTCATAACGCCTACAGCAGCGATACCACTTAGATCGCCCTTGACATCCATCATCAACACAGGTACGCCTTGCTGAGAAAGTTGTTCTGCAAGGATTTGCAAAGTTTTGGTTTTTCCTGAGCCAGTGGCACCTGCAATCAATCCATGCCTGTTCATCATCTTTAAAGGAATACCTACCTGGGCATCTTTATGTACTTCACCATTCAATATAGCTGCACCCAATTGTATTTGAGGCCCTGCAAAGGTATATCCTGCATTGATGGTTGCTACAAATTCTTCATTCGTCACTGACATAGATCTAAATTGTATTTATAAATAATAAGGAACAAAAGTAAACAATATATTTGTTTATCTTTGGTTCCGGCATGAGAGTACTTATTTTATCAATAATAATTGGATGGGCTGGATTTATCCAGGGTCAAAATGGAATTAACATATTTAATAATTCCGTTAGTACAAGTTTGAATAATTCAAATGTTGCAGATCCCGGGGTCAAAGCACTTAGTTTGAATCCTGCTGCTCTAGTTCAGGTTTCCAAACTTTATATTTCAGTAGGCGCACAGCAGTCATTTCTTATTAGTGATATAAATCAAGGTAATTTTGATTTTGCATATAGAATTAAAAAGAACCATGCTTTAGGACTACAGCTATATTATAATGGCAATAAGACATTCAATGAAATAAAGGCAAGCTTGGGTTATGCGCTTCAACTAGCTGATCAGACTTCACTTGGATTAAGACTCCATGGCATTGTAGTAACCTCGCCTGAGAATAAAAAAGAACTTTCAGCAACTTTTAGCTTAGGTGCTCAAACTCAATTGTCTCCTCAATTCGGTGTTGGCTTGGTGACCTTCAATCCGGTAGGTTTCTTTAGAAGTAATGAATCAAATGATCTCACTCATAGTATTCAATTAGGAGTCGGCTATTTTCCTGCAGAATATCTAAGATTATACCTATCCGGAATATTAGATGATGGCCATCCATTAGGTGTGGCTGGAGGTATCGCTTACAATATAAACCAAAAAGTATTCTTATATTTAAGTGCAAGGGCTAATCCGGGTATTATTGGGCTAGGAATAGGTATTCCATTAGGTAAAGGGTCGTCTATTGATTTGAGTGGGACACAGCATCTGCAACTAGGTTTTTCTCCGGGTGCCACATATACTTATAGCACACCATAGGTATTAGCAATTAATTATCGATCCATTGCGCGTTGAGTTTTTTTTAATTAAAAGGCTTTCACTCACACATAAATAATTATATGAAAAAATTATTAATAGTTGCTGCGACTTCTTTCGAAATTGCACCCTTGTTTAATTTTCTTACTGAATCATTTGAAACTAAGGAAGGCACATATCATAAAAATGGATTAGAAGTACAAGTGCTTATCGCCGGTGTAGGCATGGTGAATATGACTTACTCTATGACGGGATTACTCACCTCAGGGCAGTCTTATGATCTTGCCATCAATGCGGGTTTGGGTGGTGCTTTTGATTTAAATTCGAATCTTGGTGATGTATTGAATATAGTCAAAGACACTTTTGCAGACATTGGAGTCATAGAGCAAGACGATAACTTTGTTTCTGTATTCGACTTACAATTTATAGATGCAAATGAATTACCATATACGAATGGTTGGATAGAAAATAGGGATGGGAATAGTGATTTTCTTCCAAATAGATCCGCAGTTACTGTCAACAGTGTCTCCGGATCAGGTTCAGGTATAATGAGATTGAAGGCTGCTTATTCAGCTGACGTGGAATCTATGGAAGGTGCTGCATTTGCATTTGTATGTAGTAAGTTTGACCAAAGATATTTGCAATTGAGAGCAATCTCTAACTACATAGAACCTAGAAATCGTTCCAATTGGAAAGTTGAACTGGCGCTCGACAACTTGAACAAAGTATTAATATCTATGATAGAGGCACTTTTATCAGATTAAAGTCATCTATTTTAAAAAATTAAACCTGAAATGATATAAAGTTCACTTCTTTTTTTTAAAATTGCCTTTTATAAAATTAAAAAATAAAGTAATGGCCAGATCCAATAGAAAAAGTCACTCAAAAAGTGGCAGTACAAGAAGAACATCAAGTTTTAGTCAGGGAGGCCCTCAGGATGTCAAGCTTACCAAAGAACAATTAGCTGAGGATGCTAAAGATCAGAAGAAGTTCTACATGATCCTCGGATTTTTGACATTAGTTGTCCTGTTTATTATTTATATGCTATATTTCTGATAAGACAAACATAAGCAATCAAAAAAAGCTATTGATCCAATTGACCAATAGCTTTTTTTATAATTATCTTTTAAAGTCTTGAATTGCTTATAAAATTGGAAATCAATTAACTAGATATATAATATCTAAATATCTAACTCTCAAATATCTGCCTAACACAATAATCGGAGTTTCATTCTAATTTCTAATTTCTAATTTCTAATTTTAATCTGTGTAATATCAAATTCCCTAAATAACAATAATTGCTCCGAACCCAAAGATTAAAATCCAGGTTTGATTACTCAAATTTCCTTTTCAGGAACCAAAGATCATCGTTCAAGTTAAATCCAATCTGTAGTTTGTAAAATTGTTCCGAGAAACTACTACCATAAGTTTTCTTGCCCATTTCCAACCCAATATTTACATGAGATATTTGTCTGTTGACAAAGACTGGAAAGCCAAAGCCTATAGTTCCTGAGACAACTTTTGCTTGAGATCCATCGATTGTAAGAGGCATTGTACCTGTCCTGAAACCAGCACGGTACTTAGATCTTTTCAAGAAGGAAGTATAAGAATTTGGTTCAGGGCACCATTCGCCACCGACTTTAAATACACCAGAATTTTTATAATTTGCATCCAAACCTGCCACAGCGTATTCGTCGAAAAGCTGCGCGTCATAGTTAATATTTATCTTCCATTTCGAGCCATCTTGATATGAAATTCCTGCTCCGTATGCGCTATTATAATTATTCTTAGAGATCTTTCCGCTTACATTGCTGATGGTATCACTTAAGGATAAGCCAAGTTGGTTACTGTAGACATAGTCTAGTTGAGAGATGTTGGTCTTTAATTTTGAAAGTGGTTGGAACGATGCACCAAAGGTCAACTTCTTCTCTTTATCGTAATCTGTCTTTTTACCATTGGTAATAGGATTAAATGAATGGACATACATAGCTGAAAAATCAAATAGAAATCCCTTGGCATAAACTTCAGACTCTAAAGCAGTAATATTACTTAACTGAGCTGAGACATCAGAAAAACCAATTTCCTTTTTGCGTTCTATCTTTCCAAAAATATATTGTGCACCGATTCCAAAAGAGAAATTCTTGTAAGACAAACCGTTGTTGTAAAATAATTTATATATCCCACCGCTGCCAACTTGTGAATTCAGAATATTTCCTGCTTCAGGATCCGTGGTCTTAAATTGGTAATTATAAGATACTTGACTATAAGGCGCTAAACCAAGACCCATTCCCCAATGTATTTTTTTAACCTTCTTTTCCATCAATTCATTGTAAGGACTGAATATTGGAAAGGCGAGTGATAAATGACTTAGTTGTCCGCTAAAAAATGAATAGTTGGAAAATTCATTAGTTAAAGTTGAATACTTGCCATTTAACCCAACCTCAAACGATGTTGACTGCAGAAAAGAATAAGAAGCAGGATTGGATAAATTGACATGATAACGATCGGTAAACGTATTGTTTGCCCAGCCTGTGGTAAAAACAGCAGTTTGGTCATTGTCCAGGAAATCACCCATCCCGAAGTTGGAGATTGGGTTGTGTAGCTGCTGTGCATTCAATCCACCGATTAAGGCGATGGTTAAAATAGTGATGAATATCTTTCTAAGCATTTGTTTTTAATATTTCATTAAGACCTTCCAATACAAGGTCAGGTTTAATAACGTACGAATCTTTCAAAAAGTGGCTCACCAGGACAGAATTACCTCCAGCGAGTATTATTTTTAACGGAGAGAACATCTCCATGTATTTTGCACGATAGTATTCTACTTCAGCTACGATGCCATGAATGGCACCATTTCTCAATGCCTGTTCTGTGTCCATGCCATATAAGCTGAATTCACCATCTGTGGCAGTAAGTGGTAATTGATCTGTATAGTTGTGCAGTGCTTGCAGTCTCATCTTCAATCCTGGAGATATATTACCACCAAGAAACTCACCTTTGACATTGATAAAATTGATGGTCATGGCTGTTCCAAAATCAATAACTACATTATTAGCAAAAGGAAAGGCGAAATGTGCACCAATTACACCCGCCAAACGATCTTTTCCAAGTGTTTTGGGTGTTCTGTATTTATTCTTTATTGGAATTGGCGTATTTTCATCCAGTATAATAGTCTTTCTTGCATGCAAATAAGCTATATTCTCAGGAGTAAGTGTTCTTGTTGCGCAGATAATACTGGAAGTGATTTTGTTTTCGGTGCAGATCTCATCGATATCCATAGATGTTAGGTGCTCTCTGACGATCACTTTCATTAGATCACCTTCTTGAAAAACACCATATTTTACCCGGCTATTACCGGCATCTATTGCTAATTCCATTGTTATTCTTAGTGTTTGAAGTGTCTTATTCCCGTGAAATACATTGCCATACCATGATCATCACAAAACACAATTGAATCATTGTCTTTCACTGAACCACCCGGCTGGACTATATATCTTATGCCTGCATTGTAAGAGATTTCCACACTGTCAGCAAATGGAAAGAATGCATCCGAAGCAAGAACTGATGAATCCAAATCGAATCCCATTCTTTTTGCTTTTTCAATTGCTTGATTAAGAGCATCAACTCTGGATGTCTGGCCCAATCCGGCACCGATCATTTGTTGGTTTTTGACGATTGCAATAGCATTAGATTTCAGGTGTTTAACACACTTTAAACTAAATATTAAATCATCAGATTGTGACGCTGGTATGGTTGCTTTGGTGACCTGTTGCAAGGATTCATCTTCAGCTTTATGGTTATCCATACTTTGTGAAAGGTGACCTCCAAGAATATATTTTCTTTGCTCCGGGCTTACTTCAAAAGTGCTCAAATGAAGGATAATTCTGTTTTTCTTTTTACTTAACTTTTCGATAACACCTTCACCAAATGAAGGGGCTATCAGCACTTCGTAAAATATTTCATCTATAGCATCAGCTGTTTCTCCATCAATCATCTTATTGCTGATGATTATACCACCGAAAGCTGAGGTAGGATCACATGCTAAGGCTGCATCCCAGGCATTTTTGACTGAATCCCTTGTAGCTACACCACATGGATTTGTATGTTTTATGATTGCGAATGTTGGATCGTTACTTTTAAATTCACTAATTAGAGCTATTGCTCCATCTATATCCACAAGGTTATTGTAAGAAATCTCTTTACCACTTATCTGTCTGAAAATATCATCCAGATTTCCTATAAATGAGGCCTTTTGATGCGGGTTTTCACCATATCTCAGGTGCTTGGCTTGCCCTACTTTTTCTGCAAAATAATATGAAATGGCTGTATCATAGTGAGCTGTGACCATAAAACTCTCATAAGCCAATTGAATCCTTTGTTCAATAGAAGTAGATCCATTATTTTCTTTAAGCCAATCAGCAACAATGGGATATTGGCTTTGCTTACTGATTACTGCTACTGAAGCATGGTTTTTGGATGCTGCTCTAAGTAAAGAAACACCGCCAATATCAATTTTCTCTATGATAAGGGCGTCGTCAGAGGTTTGCTTCAATGTTTCTTCAAATGGATAAAGATCTACTACGACCAGGTCGATTTGGGGTAAATTATGAGTTTGTAACTGACCAAGATGGTCATCATTTCTTCGTGCCAAAATACCTGCAAAAACTGCAGGGTGTAAAGTTTTAACTCTCCCATCGAGCATAGCAGGGAATCCTGTCAGATCTTCCACCAATGTTACTTCAATTCCCAGGTTTTTGATAAAATCATAAGTTCCTCCTGTTGAATAGATCTTAACCTGATGATTATGGAGCTCTTTGACAAGAATGTCAAGCCCAGATTTGTCATAGACAGAGATTAAAGCTGATGTAATAGGAATATTGCTCATTTTATTCAAATAAGGCGCAAAAGTACATAATTCTCTCGTAACACATTTTTATTTTTCTTATTTTAAAAGGTCTTGATATATTATACCTTTGCTTCGAAATGAATAGCATAGATCAAACTAAAACGACAGATACCGCCAATCTATGGATGATAGGTATGTCTACCATGAAAAGCTCCATGCTTTTGAGTTTGGTTATGGCTATTATAAAAGGTGTAGCTGGTATATTTGGTAATTCATATGCGCTAGTAGCAGATGCACTGGAATCAGTATCTGATGTGATTAGTTCCTTGCTTGTATGGTTGGGGTTGAAGTATGCATCCAAACCACCAGATGAAGGGCATCCATTTGGTCATGGAAGGGCGGAGCCATTAGTTACTTTTGTCGTCGTGGGATTTCTTATCTTGACAGCAGGTGTTATAATTTATCAAAGTATCATCAATATTATGACACCGCATAAATTACCTGCACATTTTACATTGATCATTCTTGGGATTGTAATAATTGCAAAAGAATTGATGTACCGTTGGGTAATTAAAAAAAGTAATTCTACTAATAGTACGGCATTAAAAGCAGATGCTCAGCATCATAGGAGTGATGCGATCACTAGCCTTTCTGCATTTGTGGGCATAAGTATTGCCATCTATTTGGGTCCCGGTTATGAAGCAGCAGATGATTGGGCGGCATTAATAGCTGCCTTCGTCATTCTTTACAATAGCTTTATGATCTTTAAGCCTGCCTGGGGCGAGATCATGGATGAGCAAAATCACAGTGAATTGATACAAAAAATCAAGGTCTGTGCTCTGGAGATCGAAGGTGTTAAAGATACAGAAAAGTGCTATGTAAGGAAGGCGGGAATTAATTACTTGATCGACCTTCATCTGGAAGTGGATGGTTCTATTTCTGTGTTCGATGGCCATGAGATAGCCCATAGGGTAGAGGATAAGTTGAAATCCTGTGGATGGGGTATTATTTATGTTTCGATGCATGTGGAACCCGTCAGGACGAATGTTGAATGTTGAATGGAGCGAAGATAATTCGAATGAACAATGATTTATGAACAATGAATAATGAGAGTGAACAATCAAATAACAACGAGCATTGTACCGAAATTTATAAAATACAGTTTTTTATTACCCATTACCCATTACCCCATCATTAATCACTCATAATTTAATCGCATAAATGTCCTACACGATCAATACTCATTCTGAAGAAGAGCTAAAAATAAAGGCAAGTAAATTCATTGCTGAAATATTTCCTGTGAAGAATATTGAGGAAGTGTATCTATACCTGAATCAAGTTAGGGAAACACATCCTAAGGCCAATCACCATTGTTGGGCCTATAAATTAGGTGTTCCTATGGAAACATACAGAGCGAATGATGACGGTGAACCATCAGGAACTGCCGGAAAGCCAATATTGGGGCAATTGGATGCATTTGATGTGACAAATATTCTTTGTGTTGTAACCAGATATTTTGGGGGAACGTTATTAGGTACGGGAGGATTAATCAAGGCTTATAAGGAATCTACAAAGGAGGTTTTATCAAAAGCTGAACTCATGGAAGTAAAACCGATATATAAAGTCAGAGTTGAATTTGCTTTTGAACAAATACCAATGATCATGGAAGCTTCAAAAAGATTTCCGGGAATAATTGAAGAAAAAGACCTTGCAACTAATCCATTTTTAATACTTTCAACTGAATCGGAGAATTTGGATCATTTGATAAATGTGTTTAAAAGTCAGGTGCTAGGTATTGAGGTCGATCATGCTTCGGGTTTGGAAGAATATGGTTTTACAATTGAAAAGATCTAGCATGTTAAAAGTAGGAATAACAGGTGGGATAGCGAGCGGAAAGTCAGTGGTTTGTCAGATCTTCGAGGTAATTGGTATTCCAGTATATTACGCAGATATCCGCGCCAAAGTACTTATTAATGAGGATGAAAATATCCGACAGGCAATTATTGAACTACTTGGTGTAGAGGCTTACAGAATTGATGGTTCTTATAATACGACCTATGTTTCTTCTATTGTATTTTCAAATTCTGAAAAGCTCAAAGCACTTAATCAAATTGTTCATCCAAAAGTTAAAAGAGATTATAGCATTTGGCACGAATGTCAGGATGCACCATATACTTTGCATGAATCAGCATTGATTATCGAAGGCGGATTCTACAAGTTGATGGATAAGATCATAGTGGTTGCCGCTCCGGAAGAGCTACGAATCAATCGGATCGTATTAAGAGATAGGGTCTCAGAGGAAGTCGCGATTAGCAAGATTAGAAGTCAGATGCCTGAAGAAGAAAAATTGAAGTATGCAGATTATATAATCAACAATAATGAGTTAAGTTTATTGGTGGAGCAATGTATGGATATTCATTCAAGATTGTTATTTATTTAGTTGTTCAATTTTGAAAATAAAAGTTTCCATCTATTTCAAAATTACCTGTTTTAATATATTTATAAATAATGAATAAAACCGAAATACATTTTGCTAAGCGTA
>ERZ724527.137-NODE-137-length-36245-cov-7.565156_pt1 | contig 36245 bp, 31 predicted proteins | sample MGYA00376060_ERZ724527 | MGnify/ENA primary metagenome ERZ724527 (study PRJEB28724, sample SAMN07190886) | activated sludge metagenome | isolation source: activated sludge of sewage treatment plant in Hong Hong | place: USA: Christiansburg, Virginia | collected...
ATCCATGAATCATTTACGATTTTTCACACTTTGCTTTTTTGTTTTAATAAGCGTTAAAAATAATGCTCAAGTGACTGAGCAAAATTACCGTATCTATTCGGTTAAAGCCGCTAAGGAAATTGCAATAGCAGAAATTACAGAGGATATGAAAAATGCTGATGTGTTATTTTATGGCGAAGAACATAATGATTCAGTGACGCATTATTTAGAACATAAAATTTTCGAAACCTTATTTCAAAAATATAATTCAGATATCGCTCTTTCTATGGAAATGTTTGAACGTGATGTTCAACCGATCATGAATGAATATTTGACGTCTGATGTGAGAGAGAAAAATTTTAAAAAAGATGCTCGTGTTTGGTCTAATTATAAAGATTACCGACCAATGGTTGAATTTAGTAAATTAAATAAATTAGATGTGATTTGTGCTAATGCAGCAGGACGTTACTCTAATTTAGCAGGTCGTAAAGGACAAAAAGGATTGATGGATTTACCTCAAGAATCAAAAAAATATTTCGCGCCCTTACCTTACGATACAGCTTCTGGAAAGTACCATGAAAAACTAGTAGGTCTTTTTGATCAAGGAAGTTCTAAAAAGAAAAAGCAACCATCCATGGGCGAATCTTTTAGTTTAGTGATGGCACAATCTCTTTGGGATGCAACTATGGCTTTTTCTATACATGAGTATTTTGAGAAAAATCCCACAAAAAAAGTATTTCAAGTTAACGGCCGATTTCATAGCGATGAACATTTTGCTGTAGTGACTCAATTGAAAAAGTATAATCCAAAGTTAAGAGTACTAGTTATTTCATCGGGTTCAGATGAATCGTTTCCGAATGTTGATTGGAAGAAATTTGAAAACCAAGGAGATTATATTATTATCACTGATCCTAAAGTACCTAAAACTTACAAAGACTAATACTTATGTTAAAATCAATTTTCTCACTAGCTTTTTTAAGCTTATCAATAATAGCTGTTTCACAAACTAAAAACATCAATTTTGAGCATAGCACATTTGCCGAAATAAAAGCCAAAGCCAAAAAAGAAAACAAACTTATTTTTGTGGACGCTTTCACAACATGGTGCGGACCCTGCAAGCAAATGGCTAAAAATGTATTTACAAATGATGCCGTAGCCGACTTTTATAATTTTAGTTTTATAAATGCTAAAATTGATATGGAACAAGGAGAGGGTATTGAAATAGCAAAACAATATGAGGTAAAATGTTATCCTAATTTATTATTTATAGATGGAGATGGAAATTTAGTTCATCGCATAGCTGGATCTATGTCTGTTAAAGAATTTATAAATCTAGGTAAAGAGACACAGTATCCTGAAAAATGTTTTTCGTACTACACTAAAAATTTTGAAGCCAATAAAACAAATGCTGATTTCTTAGCCAAGTATATTGAGGCAAGGGAGAGTACCTGTTTGGAATCTCAAGATTTAGTGAAAGATTATTTTGTTCATCAAAAAGAAGAAAACTTAACGAGTCAAGCCAATTGGGATATGATTGTGTATCATATCAATGATATGGACTCTAAAGTGTTTGATTTTGTGATTGCTAATAAACAAAAGTATATTGATTTATATACCGAAAAAGCTGTAAACGGAAAAATAGATGGAGTTAGCGAAAGTGCTTTGAGTTCTATTATTAGAATGAAGACTTTTGATGCTAAAAAGTATAATGATGCAAAAACTAAAATAGAATCTTTTAAAACGCCAAATACCAAATTAATTTTTATAGAGGCGGATATGAAATTAGCTCAACATAATGGAGACTGGATGGATTATGCAAAGCTTGCTGTGGCTCATGTGGACACCTATTATTTGAAGGATGCAAATATGTTAAACTCTATAGCTTGGAATTTTTACGAAAAAGTAGAAGATAAAGAGGCTCTATCAAAGGCAGAAGGATGGGCAAAAACGGCTTGTGAATTAGAAAAAAATTACGCTAATTTAGATACATACGCTGCTGTTTTATATAAGGTAGGTAAAAAAGATTTGGCTTTGCAAACGGCAAATAAAGCCATTGATGTTGCTAAAAAAGAAAAGTATACTAAAGAAGATTACACAGGAACGACTGAATTGATTGAAAAGATTAAAGCAGTTAAATAGAATTCATATATTTCCAAAAAGCATCAAACTTTTGTAAATGTTTTACCCAAGGTAATTCTGTTTTAGCAGATTTTAATTGAATCAATAGTTGAATATTTTTTTTTTGCTTTTGTTGCCAGGCTTTACTATTTGGTTGTATATGAAAGAGAATCGCTAATTGTTTAGCATATTCGATATCTTCCGGCTTCCATGTTTTATCTATACCTAAACTTTCTTTTAATTGTTTAAAGCAAACAACAATAGCTTTTTGTCTATCGTCATTAAAAAATGTGTTAATATGACTTGTAATTTTTTGACTTATCACTTCTGAATCATAATTCGGGTAACTAGTTTCAGAGAGTGTTAATGCTAGATTACTTTTGGTATATTTTTTAAGAGTTGCAATCGCACTTTTATAATTTGGGTTAATTAGTTTTTGTTTTTCTTCTTCTAATGCTAATTCTCGCAACTCTTCATTTTCTGGCCTGAAACCTAATTTGTAATAAAACCAAAAAGCGCCAGTTTTAATCGCTTCGGGGTTATGTAATCCAAATTGATAAGGTTTTACAACAAATCTCGTAGCCCCAAAGTATTGTTGATATACACGTAATAATTCACAAATAATTAAACCAGATTCTCCGCCCCTAAAAGATTCTAAAATATTTATACCAAACTGACTACGTTCTCCAAATATCCACCCACCTCCATAAGACGCAGGAATGTTGTTTTTAAACACTAGGTAGCCAATATAAGATTCTAATGAATAACGTTTGTCGTTGTTACTTCCAAATAAGGCAATCGAAATGCCTTTATCCAATTGAAACAAAGTAATATCATCTTTGTTGGCATTAGTAAAAGGTTCTGTTTCTCTGTACAAATAAAACAAAGTCATTTTTGCCGCATCAATGATGCGTGCTTTGTCTTTATCATTCAGCTTTACTGGCGTAGGTAATTTTTGCTGAATAATATCCTGAAGATTAATTTTTTTATCTAAAGGTTTTGTGTGGTAATAAATAGGCAGCGCGGTGCCTCTCAAAAAACTAACTGAATGTTCTTTATCAGAAACTTTCCATTGAATAAAAATCCCTAATTGATTATAAATATTGGCTTGTGTTTTAGCGTCTAAATTGGATTGTTGAATGAGTTGTAATAGCCATTCTAAATCGGTTTGTGTTTTTGAAGAGTGAAATTGTGCAATGCGATGCTTCAAGTCTTTTTCTCCCTCGAATATTTTTGAATATTCAACTAAAGGCAGTAATAATTTTAAAATAGACTTTTGCGTCTCTGTATTAGAAGACGCACTATGTATAGAAATTTGTTTCGGAAATTTTTGTGTTACATATAGAATCTTTGCGTAAGAAAAATTGCATTCAATAGCCGTATGTAAAAGTCCAGTACCAATGAGTTTATTTTGCAATGACACATTTTTTTCTAGTTTTAACACTAATTTCTGCATAGTTGCAGTCACCATATCCAATAATGCCTTACTAGAAGGATAAGCTATCATTGCCATTAATAGCTGATGAAATTGCTGAAAGGATTGCTGTTTAAAAGAACCAAACGTAATTAGTTCATTTAGTAGCTGAGTTTTTTCTTTATCAAAACTCTGGTCGAATTGAAAAACAAGTGATTTTAACTTTAAAAGCTTTTCTGTGAAATCTGTTTCAGTAATGTTTGCCATAAACGTGAATGTGTTTATTAAAGTTACAAATTTTATTTTAATTTGTGAGATGTTGAAACAAGTTCAGCATGACTTTAAGGTTGATATTTAAACTTCAATAAAGTAGGTTGATGTGCCTGACCTTCATTAGAAATAAGAACATCACCATTAGGATAAAAAGATAATCCTTCTGCTTTATTAAATATGATAGGATTTAATTTCTCTATATGTTCTAAATTCCCATTCAAATTAAATATAAATAAACAATGGTCGGTGGCAGAAAGTACATATAATTGTTTTGTGATTGGATGAATAGCAATTTCGGAGGTGTTTAATTTTAGGCCAATTTCTACTATTTTTCCATTTTTCGTTTGTCGTTTTTGTAATTTGATGTCATTCATTTTTGCAAATAAATTTACATCAAGTGTATTGAAATTAAACACGGGCTTTTGGTTAAGTGTTTTCGATGTTAAATTAAATTCGTAGATGCATCGTAAGTCTTTGTTTAATGGATCTTTATTGATTTTTCCTTTTGCCCCAATTAATAATCGGTTATGGATGGAGTCGTAACAAAGCCCTTCATTGTTAAAAGCTGGAACTCTGGTAGCGTAAGTTTTTACGCTTAATTTTTTCGTGCTATAATCTTTTAATTCAAATAAAACGCCATCACTTCTTAAAATATACAATAATTTCCCTACACGAGTTATACCTTCATAATCCCCATTTAATCCAAAGGTGAATTGTTTGGTAAGTTTATGTTTTTTAAGGTCGTATAAAAATAGAATGCCATTTTCGTCTTGTATGCAGGCGATGGTTGTTGAATCGATAATGGCTAATCCGGAAATTTCTTGAAGAGAAGTTGGTAAAACATCATTTACTATTGGTTTACTGAAATCATAACTAAGTTTGAGAGTAGAGCTTGTTAAGCAAGTGATAGTGAACAGTGCTATGCCAATTAATTTTACCACCACTTATTATCCTATTTTTATTTTTTTTCCTAAAAATTTTGGAGAAGTATAAAGCACGTAAATATCTAATACGCATTTTACTCTAGCAAAATATTCACGAAGTCGAGTTTTAAATGAATAATTTTGATTGACATCTTTTGCGTTAAATCCAATGGCTTGGACATTATTTTTGTTGGCAATAAACAATGCACGCTGATTATGAAATTCTTGAGATATAATGGTGATGGAATCTCCCCCAAAAACTTCATTACAACGTACTACGCTATCTAAGGTTCTAAATCCTGCGTAATCTAATACAATACACGAATCTGGCACGCCGAGCGCTATTAATGCTTCTCGCATATCAGAAGGCTCATCATATTCTTTAATATGATTATCACCACTTACTAAAAGATATTGTACTTTATGAGCTTTAAATAATTCGTAAGCCGCCAGTATGCGATAACTAAAATAAAAATTATTCGTCCCTCTTATTGTTTTTTTACTGGCGCCTAATACTAAACCTACTTTACGAAATGGTATTTCATTAACATCGGTATATAATTGTGTTTTAGTATTTGAGTTGATCCAGTAGTTAGATACAAAAAGCGAAATAAGACAAACTGCTAGAATAGATACTATCCATTTTAAAAATCGTTTCGATTTAATTAAGTCAAACATTATATAAAAAATGAAACAATGGTAAAGCTTGCGAAAACCACACTGGCAATGCCATTAGTTGTTCCAAAGGCAATGTTTACTCTTGATAAATCGTTTGGTTTAACAATGGTGTGCTGGTAAATTACTAAGCCAGTAAATAAAGTGGTACCGATCCAATATAAAAAATTAAAATGTCCGATAAAACCTGCCGCAATAACAAATGCAATGGCAAACACATGCAAAACTTCCGAAAAACGTAAAGCACCTTTTGTTCCTAATAATACTGGGATTGAATTTAATTTATGTTCTCTGTCAAAGGCTTCATCTTGTAATGCATATATAATATCAAAGCCACTTACCCAACAAAAAACAGTAAAAGAAAACAATAATGGTAGCCATGCAAAATGTCCAGTCACAGCCAAATAAGCACCAATAGGAGCAAGACCTAATCCGCAACCTAATACTAAATGACATAAAGGTGTGAAGCGTTTAGTATAACTATAAAATAAGACAACAAATAAAGCTACAGGTGATAAGTAAAAACAAATCGTATTGATAAAATAGGTGGCGGTAACAAATAGTAAGCAATTGATAATAATAAAGAATAAGGCATTTTTTGGATTGATAATTCCAGCAGGAATTTCTCTGATGGCTGTCCGTGGATTTAAAACATCAAATTTTCTATCAATAAAACGATTAAAAGCCATTGCTGAATTACGCGCAGTAACCATGCAAGCCAGAACCAATAAAAATAATTTCAATGAAAATGTAAACCCTTCTTGCAGAGCCAATGTAAATCCTATGCAAGCAAATGGCAATGCAAAAATTGTGTGACTAAATTTTACGAGTGATAAATAATTTTTTATACTAGACATTTAACCTCTGATAATTAGAACCATTAAAAAAATAACTGGGAACGATGATAAAATCATTCCGATGTAGCCAATGCTAAATGCACTTTTTGTGATTTCAAATTTTGTGTTTAAATAAACATTAATAGTAGAAAATGTAAAGCCTATAATAGCGGCTAATAATGAAAACATTAAAAATTGAGGCTTTAATAATATGAAACAACTTAAAGTTCCAAATAGTAAAGACACAAGGCCTGATAGTTTAAACAAGTTCATCTTACAAAACGTTATTAGTTTGTTCTTTAATTTTTTCTAATTCATCTTTCATTAAAACAACTAATTTTTGCATTTCAGCATCGTTAGCCTTAGAACCAATGGTGTTTACTTCTCTTCCAATTTCTTGACCGATGAAATTTAATTTACGTCCGCCCGCTGGCTCCTTCATCGTTTTGATAAAATAATCTAAATGTGTTTTTAAACGCACTTTTTCTTCATTAATATCTAGTTTTTCGATATAATATATTAATTCTTGTTCAAAACGATTATTGTCTACTTTTTCTTTACCAACAACTTCTTCTAAATTCTTTTTGATGCGATCTCTGATATTTTGAATACGTGCAGCATCGTGTTCTTTGATTTTTTCTAATGAATCAGCAATAATTCCTAAACGCGTTTCAAAATCTTTTTCAATTGATTTTCCTTCGTCTGACCTAAAATTATTTAATCCTTCTACCGCTAGTAAAATAACACTTTGTATGTCTTTCCAATCTTGTTCGTTTGGTTCTTTGCGTTCTGATTTTAAAACATCAGGCATCTTTAAAACTTGAGCCATCAAATTTGTTGTTGGCTCATTTAATTCAGTAGCTAATTGTTTCAATTGATTGTAATATGATTTTGCTAAATCGGTATTAATTTGAACGGGCGTTTCTTCTATTTTAGATTCTACATAAACAGACAAGTCAACTTTCCCACGTTCTAATAATTTAGTGATTTCACTTTTTAATTCATGTTCTTTATCGCGGTAGGTTGAAGATAAACGCAAACTTAAATCTAAGTTCTTACTATTAAGGGAACGAATTTCTACATTAACGGTTTTGTTTTCAAATTCTTTTGTGGCTTTCCCGAAGCCTGTCATTGATTTTAGCATGCTATAAAAATAGTGAATTAAAGGCAAATTTTGGAACCAAATTGAAATTAATGTTTTACCTTTAAACTCCTTAAAACAGAGCATATTACAATACACGAAACATACATGCAATGCTGCCTTGAACTCGCAGCTAAAGGTTTAGGCAATGTAGCGCCAAATCCTATGGTAGGTTGCGTTATTGTTTGTGATGGTGAGATTGTAGCAGAAGGATATCATGAACAATACGGAAGTGGGCACGCCGAACCAAATGCCATTAAGCAAGTAAGTGATGCTATTCTTAAAAAAAGTACGTTATATGTGACTTTAGAGCCTTGTTCGCATCATGGAAAAACGCCTCCTTGTGCGGATTTAATTATTAGTAAAGGCATCAAAAAAGTGGTGATTGGAAATTTAGATTCTAATCCTTTAGTTTCGGGAAGAGGTATTCAAAAACTAAAAGAGGCAGGTATTGATGTGGAGCATGGTATTTTAGATAAAGAATGTAGAGCATTGAATAAACGCTTTTTTACTTTTCACGAAAAAAAACGTCCTTATATTATTTTAAAATGGGCTCAAACTCAAGATGGATTTATCAGTCGCATACCTTTGCCGGAGAATAAAGAAGATAATTGGATTACTGGGAAAGAAAGCAAAGCCATAGTTCATCAATGGAGAGGTGAAGAGCAAGCTATTTTAATTGGATACAATACGGCATTAGTTGATAATCCATTATTGACAACACGTTTAGTAGAAGGCAAAAATCCTGTGCGTTTGATTATTGACAAAAACTTGGACTTGCCTCATAATCTAAATGTTTTTAATAACGATGCTAAAACAATAGTATTTAATAGCATGAAAGGTAGCGATGATGACAACATTCGTTATGTGAGAATAGATTTTCAAAATATGATTCAAGAAATTTTAAATGAATGTTACGTTCTAAACATTTCGAGTGTTATTATTGAAGGTGGAACAAAAACGATTAATGAGTTTATTCAAAAAAACACCTGGGACGAAGCACGCATATTTGTAAATCCTCACGAAACGTTTGAGCATGGCATTGCTGCACCTGTTATATCATTTAACCAATCTGTTCCAAACCAAATAGGAGACGATTTACTTTATATAATAACTAATTTATGATTTTTCTAATTCTTTCTGTCATTGTTTCCACTTTGTTTGGGATTTCTTTTAAAGTGATAGCCGTAAAAAATATTAATGGGTTTCAAGCTATTATTGTTAATTATGTAATTGCTGGTTCTTTAGGTTTTTTGACAACAAAGTCAAGTGTAACACCTCTAAATGTAGTTCATGAATCCTTTTTTCCGATAGCAGTTTTTTTAGGAATTGTTTTTATTAGTAGCTTATTCGTAATTTCTGAAACTACTGCAAAACAAGGTATTTCGGTGGCGCAGGTTGCTAATCGTATGTCGGTGGTGGTGCCAATAAGTATTGCTATTTTGTTTTATGGTGATGGTATTTCTGTTTCAAAAATCATTGGCATTGTGTTAGCTATTATGGCAGTGTATTTGGTGTCGCACAAAGAAACACAAGGGAAAGTAGTAGATAAATTTTGGTGGTTATTTCCCTTAATAATTTTTATATGTAGTGGTATTATTGATTCTTCCATTAACTATGCGCAACGTAATTTATTGAATGATTTAAATTTTGACGCCTTTCTATCTACTATTTTTGCAACTGCTTTTATATTTGGTTTTATAGTGTTGTTGTATCAGTTAATTATTAAAAAAGAAAAATTTCAATGGCAAGCTATTCCTGCTGGAATGATATTAGGGACGATTAATTTTGGAACGATGTATTTCATTATTTCTGCTTTAAATACTAATGTGTTAGAACCTTCGGTACTATTCCCAATCAATAATTTGAGCATTTTAACCATATCAACTGTGGTTTCTGTTATAGTTTTCAAAGAAAAGCTATCTTCTAAAAACTGGATTGGTATTGGGTTAAGTTTATTGGCGATTTTAATTTTAGGATTATTACCTCAGTTGATGAAATAAAATTCATGCTATTTTCTGATACATATTTAACTATTGAACATAAAGCCAATATTATTTTTAAAGATAAAGGCAGTAAGTTTTTAGCCTTCGCTTTTCCAGTTGAAAATGATGCTCAAATTAAAGATGCACTGCTGCAATTAAAGAAAGAACATCCTAATGCTAATCATCATTGTTATGCTTATCGTTTAGGTGCCGATAAATTAAATTACAGAGCAAATGATGATGGAGAGCCCAATAATACTGCTGGAAAGCCAATTCTTGGACAAATGCAATCCAACGATTTAACTAATGTGTTAATTGTGGTGGTTCGTTATTTTGGAGGCACCTTATTAGGTGTAAGTGGATTGATTAATGCTTATAAAAGTTCAGCAGCAGAGGTGATTAAAGAATGTAACATCATTGAAAAATTTATTTCATTTAATTATACCATTAGCTTCCCCTTTGAACATTTAAACGATGTGATGAAATTATTGAAGCAAACAGATTGCAAAATTATCGCTCAGCAATTTGATAATGATTGTGAAATTAGTTTTAGTATTCGTAAGGCGAATTCAGAAGCTTGTGAAGAGAAATTAAAGAAGTTAAATGGACTTAAATTAACTTATCAATAACTGTCTAATTTCGTATCTTTATCACATGCAAATTTCTAACCGACAATTATTTTTAAATCATGTTGCTCAGGTATCTCCTAAGCCAATGGACTTAGAGATAGTGAAAGCAAAAGGTGTCCATTTATTTGATATGAATGGAAAATCCTATATTGATTTTATTTCTGGAATTTCGGTGAGTAATGTAGGGCATTGTCACCCTAACGTTGTAAAAGCTATTCAAGAACAAAGTGAAACCTACATGCACTTAATGGTGTATGGAGAATATGTGCAAGCGCCACAAATACAATTGGCTAAGGCCTTAACTGATTTATTGCCACAAAATTTAAATTCTGTTTTTTATACTAACTCTGGAACCGAGGCTACTGAAGGCGCTTTGAAATTAGCAAAACGAGTGACTGGCAAAACAGAGATTATTTGTTTCAAAGACTCTTATCACGGCAGCACACATGGTGCATTAAGCGTAATGGGGAATGAAGAATTTAAGCAAGCATTTAGGCCTTTACTGCCAGATGTCAAAATTTTAGAATATAATTCGATCGAAGAAGTTAATAAACATATTACTTCAAAAACAGCAGCTGTAATTTTGGAGCCTGTGCAAAGCGAAACGGGTTATACTATTGCAATGAATGAGTTTTTAAAAGCCATCCGAAAGAAATGTGATGAGTATTGTGCATTAATGATTTTAGATGAAATTCAAAACGGATTTGGGCGCAGCGGAACCTTTTTTGCTTTTGAACAAACAGGTATTGTGCCTGATATTTTATTATTAGCCAAAGGCATGGGCGGCGGCTTACCAATAGGCTGTTTCATTAGCTCTCAAAAATTATTAAATGAGTTTACACATAATCCAGTTTTAGGAAACATCAACACCTTTGGCGGCAATGCGGTTTGCTGCGCAGCTTCTTTAGCATGTCTTCAAACTATTCAATCCGAAAAATTGATGGTTGATATTGAACGTAAATCAAATTTGATTCGTTCCTTATTAGTTCATCCTGCAATTAAAAATATTAAAGGCAAAGGTTTTATGTTGTCTTTAGATTTTGAAGACACCGATTTAAATTTTAAAATTATTGAAACTTGTGTGAAGAATGGTTTAATCGTAGATTGGTTTTTGTTCAATTCTCATTCTATGCGTATTGCACCGCCATTGATTATAACCGATGAAGAAATTAAAAATGCCTGCGCCATAATTATGCAGAGCATTTTTGAGTGCGTTTAATTTAGCGTGAGGGATAGAAACGTAAAGCCCGCAGTGACTTTAGGAGCGAGGACTTGAAGTGAATAGCCCGACCTGACGATAGGAAGGGCACGCCCAATATTTTTTAAAGATCTACCAACGCCACCAACAGTTTCTCAATCTTTAATTTCATTTCTTTTGGAGAGCAATCGTAATTATTAAACAGTACAGAGAAAGCTAATTCTTTTCCTGATTTTGTTTTCACATAACCACAATAGCCTCTTGCACGATTAATATAACCAGTTTTCGCACGCATATTATTTTCAGCAAAAGTACCTTTACATAAATTTGTCATACTGCCATTTTTACCTGCAACTGGTAATGAAGCATTAAATGCAGGATACATTAAGCTATCTCTGTAAATTTTTGATAATACCGTTGCCTGAATTTTAGTGGTAATAGTATTTGCTCTTGATAAACCGCTTCCATCTGCCATGTGTAGGCCCGATACATCAACGCCTCTGCTTTCCCAGTAGTTTTTTGCAGCATCAATGCCGTTAGATGTGGTTCCTTGCTTTTTTGATTTAGCTGCTCCAATAGTATTTAATAAGCTTTCCGCATAATGGTTATTACTTTTAATATTTGTATAGTAAACTATTTTTTCAAGCTTTGGTGATTGATGCGTATAAACTAATTGTTCGTTGCCTTTTAAAGTATTTTGTTCTATAGTTAAAAGTTTAACATCAGCTGTAGCTAAATTATTTTTTTGTAATTCTGATTGTAATTGATGCGCGAAATACAATGCAGGTTCTGGCATTTCGGCTTCTACTTCGTAATGTGTTTTATTTGGAGGAATAGTGCCAGTTACTTTTCGGTTATAACCATTTGGGTCACCAAATACAAAAGCATCATCTTCGGTTCCGGCAGAAATGACATTGGATTGAATGGTCATTTTTTTTGCAAAATAATTGGGTGATATACTTTCCAATTCGGCGGATGTATTCAATGCACCACTATTATAAAATATCGAAAATTTATTATCACGGAAGGAAAGTCCATTTGCTCCAGCACCAAAATAATTCCCAATATCGCCCCAAATCCAAGTGCTTGGTATAGTATTATTAAAATAGGAGACATCTGCGATAATAGAACCATTTATTTTTTTGATATTTTTTGCTTTGATTTTCTCAAGGATTGGATTGAAAAAATCACCATCACTATTATAAAAATAAGAGGATTTAAAAGAAGGGTCGCCGCTACCTTTGATTAATAAATTATTAGTAGACGTTCCAGAAATTGAATCTGTTTTTGTGAATGTATAAAAATTAGTTTTATAGGTATAATCTTTCCCTAAAATCCCCAAAGCTGCCGAGGTAGTCATGATTTTCATCGTACTAGCGGGAATTAAAGCTATTTCCGAATTATATTCTTTTACAGTTTTTCCGGTTTGCGCCTCTAAAACACAAAAACTATAAGTAGCATGTTGTAAATCTTTATCTTTTTTATAGGATTCTAAAATCGCATCGATGGTATTTTGCGAATAAACATTAATTGAAAGAGAGGCACCTATTGTACAGACTATTAATTTTATCATTGCAATTGTTAATTTGTTATAAAATTAATTCCTTTAATAAATAAAACTTTATACTTTCATTTTTGTTTTTAACTTTATACAACTCAAAACGCTAAACATGGTTTATGCCCAATACGTCGTTCGCTTTTAAACAGTTTATTATCAAGCAAGATAAGTGCGCTATGAAAGTAGGTACTGATGCTGTTTTGCTTGGGGCTTGGGTATTGCCAAATGGTAGCAAACACATTTTAGATATTGGTGCTGGTACAGGAGTTATAGCCTTAATGTTAGCTCAAAAAACAGCAGCGCACATTGATGCGATTGACATTGATGAAGAGGCGGTTTTGCAAGCCAAACAAAACGTTTTGGATAGTAAGTTTGCTAGTCAAATTACAGTGACTCGAACTTCTTTGCAGCACTATTCTAAAGCAAGTACTCAAAAATATAATTTGATTGTTACCAATCCTCCTTATTTTGAACAGTCGCTCAAATCCTCAGATGAACAGCGCTCTCATGCCCGCCACGCCGATGTTTTGCCGTTTGAAGATTTATTGGATGGTGTGTTGAAATTATTGGATGAAAAAGGAAAATTCTGCCTGATTTTGCCAACTTTAGAAGCGATTAAGTTTAGAGCATTAGCTGAAAAAAGGGGACTTCATTTATCTAAGTTGTTGCGTGTAAAATCCAGAATTGATAAGGATTCGGATAAGCGCCATTTAATGCAATTTGAAGTAAAACCTACTGAATTTTCTGAAAATACGATTGCTATTGAACTCGAAGAAAGACACCAATACACGGAGGATTACAAGGATTTGACCAAAGATTATTACATTAATTTTTGATAAAATAATTGTCATTTTTTCATTTATTTTCCTATCTTTAAAACATTAAGAAATTTATCTATGCAAAAAATTGTATTAGTATGCCTTGGCTTTTTATGTTTAAACGCATCGGCTCAAGACACTGTAAAAGTAAAAACGGCTTTAACTACCGAACAAGAGGCTGAAAATGCTTATAATGTTGGTTTGGAGTACATGGGCAAAAAGGATTATAATATGGCTATTGAGCAATTCTCAAAAGCTATTTCTTTTAAACCAAATTTTGATAAGGCTTTTTGTAGTCGTGGCTTTGCCAGATATGAATCTAAAACCTTTGATGCTTCTATTGAAGACTATAATAAAGCATTGGGTGTAAATCCCTTAAATGTGGATGCCATGTTTGGGAAAGCACAAAGTTTTTATGCTATCAATAAAAAAGATTCTTGTGTGAGTTATTTAAGTAAAGCCGTTTTTATTGATGACAAATATGCAAAAGCGTATTATTTAAGCGGACAAATTAATTTTGAACAGGGCGACTATAAATATGCCGTTACTGAATACGACAGAGCTATTGCTGCTAAATCAGATTATGCTTATGCTTATAATGATAGAGCTTCTGCGAAAAAAATGTTAGGGGATGAAACAGGTGCTATTGCTGATTATGAAAAAGCCGTGTCGATTGATAATAAATTGTTTTTCACCTACAATAACTTAGGCTCTTGTAAACGTAACAAAGGTGATAATGCTGGAGCTATTGAAGCTTATAACAAAGCTATTGCCTTAAAAGCAGATTATTATATTGCTTTAAACAACAGAGGAACAGCAAAATTGAACATGAATGATTTTGCAGGAGCGGTTTCTGATTTTGATGCCGCGTTGAAACAAAAGCCTAATTATACATTAGCCATGAATAACATGGCATCTGTTTATATTAAGAAGAAAGATTATAAAGCAGCTACAGAATGGGCTAATAAAGCCATACAAGCTGACGCTAAATTAGGCGCTGCTTATGTTAATAGAGGAATTGCTAAACAAATGTTGAAAGATGAAGAGGGCGCTTGTGCAGATTGGAAAAAAGCAGCGGAGTTTGGCACTGCAGAAGGTAAACGTTATACATCTGGTTTCTGCGACTAATTCGTCATTCAAAAGAATATTCATTCATACTAATTAAGAATATGAACACACTATATAAAATAGCAACAATTTTTCTTTTCACAACTTCTGTTGCGGTAGCTCAAAATATTGAGTTCGAAAAATCTAACTTCCCTGATAAAAAGGATCAATTAAAAGAAGCTAAGAGAAGTTTAGAAGATGGTAGAGATGCATTTACTTTGGGCAAAAAAGAGTACGATTTCGTATTAGAAGGATATGTTAGTAAAAATAAATACTATCCTGTAAGCCGCAAAGATTACCAAAGGGCAGGTGATATTTATTTTAAACAAGCACAACCTTTATTAGCAAAAGCGCAGGATTTTAATCCTAATAATGCGGAGTTAAATTATATGTTGGGCGTTGTTAGCTTTAACTTAAATCCTCAGTCAGACAATGCGGTTAAATATTTGGAAAAAGCCTTATCCTTAAACGACCCTAAGTTGCCAGAAGATTTAACCTATTTTTTAGGCTGGGCTTGTCAGTTTCAGTTAAAGTGGGATGATGCCATTAAGTATTATCAAATGCAATTAACTATTTTAAATAAAGATGCGAAAGGCAATGCTGCAGCTATTGAAGATGTAAATAAAAAAATGGCAGAGTGTAAAGTAGGAAAAAAAGAAACGGCAAACCCTCAACGCGTGTTTGTAGATAATTTAGGAACTAATATCAATACATCTTATCCTGAATATAGTGCCTTTATTTCTGCCGATGAATCGATGATGGTTTTAACAGCTCGAAGAGAAAACTCTACAGGTGGAAAATTAGATGAAGGTGATAGTTGGCCATTTGAAGATTTGTATCAATCCTTTAAGGTAAATGGAAAATGGACGCCTGCGCAAAACTTTGGGCCGTTGGTAAATAGTCCTGAGCATGATGCTACGGCCGGTTTATCAAGCGACGGAACAACTATGTTTATTTTTAAATACAAAGAAAAAGATGGTGGTGATATTTACATGAGTAATTTAAATGGAAATACTTGGTCGAAACCTGAGCATTTAAATAAAAACATTAACTCAAAATGGCACGAATCGTCAGTGAGCTTATCGTACGATTCAAAACGTTTATACTTTATTAGTGATAGGGAAGGCAATATGGGAGCAGGTGATATGTACTATTCAGACAAAGATGCAAAAGGTGAGTGGGGACCAGCAATGAACGCAGGACCGGATTTGAACACGAAGTATGGAGAAGAAGGTGTATTTATTCACCCTGATGGAAAAACCATTTACTTCAGTTCTAAAGGACACGGCACTATGGGAGGTTATGATATTTTTAAGTCAACCTTTGAGAATGGGAAATGGGGAGTGCCTCAAAATTTAGGTTATCCAATTAATGGACCAGATGATGATGTATTCTTTGTAATTAGTGGTAGTGGAAATCATGGCTACTTTGCGTCTTCAAAGCAGGGTGGATACGGTGATAAAGATATTTACAAAATCACATTTTTAGGACCTGAAAAACCACCAGTGGTAATGAATGAAGATAATTTATTGGCAAGTGTTGCAGCACCAGTAAGTGAATTTAAAGCAGAGAAAATTGTAAGCTCAGGACCAAAAATGACGATTTTAAAAGGGGTGATTTCGGATGCGAAAACGTATAATTTATTAGAAGCTGCGATTGAATTAATTGATAATTCATTGAACGAAGTGATTGCAACTTTCAAATCTAATAGTACAACTGGTAAATATCTAGTGTCATTACCATCAGGTAAAAACTATGGTATTGCTGTTAAAAAAGACGGATATTTATTTCACTCTGAAAACTTTGATTTAAAAGCATCTGAAGAATTTCAAGAGGTTGAAAAAAATATTGCTTTAAAACAAATTGAAGTTGGACAATCTATTGTCTTAAAAAATATTTTCTTTGACTTTGATAAAGCAACCATTCGTTCAGAATCAGCTAATGAGTTAGATCGTCTAATTAAATTATTAACGGAGAATCCAACTTTAAAAATTGAGTTAGGAAGTCACACGGATAGTAAAGGTAGCGATGAGTACAACCAAAAATTATCTCAATCACGTTCTCAATCTGTTGTAACCTATTTAATTGGGAAAGGTATAGCAACTGACAGATTAGTGGCTAAAGGATATGGCGAAACGGTTCCAGTAGCAACTAACGATACAGATGCAGGTCGTCAAGAAAATAGAAGAACAGAATTTAAAATTTTGAGTAAATAACTCAAATGTTTCGTCGCGCTTGGGAGTATATCTCCTCAATTGGTATTCATGATGAATATGATGATATTTTAGTAAAACGGATTGTACTCACGAATCGTTTTAGTGTAATTGCTATTCTTGTTTTTCTTTTTAGTGGTATCAATAACTTAGTTTTGGGCGATTTATTTTCGGGTTTATTAATCGAAGCCTTAGTGATTGTTTGTTTACTAGGGTTTTACTTGAACAAAATAGGTTTACATCGATTTGCGATTTCATTTTTATTTGTTGTTGTAAGTTTAGCTATTTTTTATTTTGATTCTTATTCTGGTATTTTGTCTGGCACGTATTTGTATCATTTTCCTTTGATTTTAGCTATAGCCTTTATATTTGATATGAGAGAAGATAAAAGGCTAATGTTATTTCATATTTTGTTAATCATTGCTTTTTTATCCATCAACGTTATTACACATCACGAATTGTTTAGGAGTAATTTTTTAACAGATGAAAAGCGTTCACAAATGTTTATGTTTAATTTAATATTTAGCGCATCTGCTGTTGGTTTCTTTGTATATATAATGATTCAAAATAACTTAAAAGAGAGCTATTTATATATTCAACGAATTGAAGAGAGGCGTCAATCAGAGAAAGCAGTTAAGGAAGCACTGGACGAGAAAAATATTCTGATATCCGAATTACATCATCGTGTAAAAAATAACTTAGCTATTATTTCAGGTTTATTTAGTTTAAAAATAAACGATGATTTACATGAAGATGCTAAAAATGTATTGCTGGAAAGCAGAAATAGGGTGCGTTCGATGGCTTTAATTCATAATCGTTTGTATAAAAGTGATAACATGACTAATGTAAATTTTGAAGAATATGCTAAAGAGTTAATATCAGAAATTAGTGCTTCTTATCCAGCAGTGGCTAATTCTGTAAAAATAGATACCGATATAAAAAATGTATCCATTAATATTAACTCAGCAATCCCTTGTGGTCTAATATTAAACGAATTACTGACGAACGCCTATAAACATGCGTTTAGAGATAAGACAAATGGACACATTAACGTGTCTTTTATAAACGATAATAACGCAATTGTTATGCGTGTGGAAGATAATGGAGTGGGCTTGCCTGAAGATTACAAACAAAAACAATCTTTGGGAGTAACGGTGATAGAGTCTTTAAGTGAACAATTAGATGGTTCTTTTAATTTTTCAAACAATAACGGCACTTGTTTTGAATTAAGGTTTAAGTATAATTAACCCGTTTTATTCCTGTAATTATTAAATTACTGCATACGTTGGTAAAGGTGCGGCTGGTTTTGGCAATTCGGTGCGAACTGCCATTTTTTCGTTGGCACTGCGCAGGCTTTTGCGGGAGAAAAGAATTGCAGTTGGCGAATTGCCTTGACTTTTCGCTTCTTTTTCGTCGAGGAAAAAGAAGCGATAAAATGACATTTTTTTATTACTCCAAATAATTAAATTTTAACAGTATTTTAATATAAACTACCCCAATAAATTATTGATTTAACAGTTTCTTAGTATCTTCGTCAATATAAATAGCATATCAAAAAAATTATGAGCACAGAACAACCTAAACAAAAGAAAAGTCTATTAAAGCGAATTTTAAAATGGACTGGTATTTCATTTTTACTATTGTTAATTTTAGTAATTGCAGCACCTTTTATCTTTAAGGATAAACTGGTTCAAATTGTAAAAGAGGAAGCCAATAAAAATTTAAATGCAAAAGTTGATTTTGGTGAATTTGATTTGACTTTGTTTAGCTCGTTCCCTGATTTTAGATTTAAAATTCAGAAGGTAAGCGTGGTTAATATTGAACCATTTAAAGGGGATACATTAGCATATATTAAAGAATTATCTTTTGATTTGAACATTAAGAGTGTGATTAGTGGCGATAAATATCAAATCAATTCTTTGATAATTGATGAGCCACAAATTAATGGTATTGTAATGGCAGATGGTAAAGCCAATTGGGATATTGCAAAGGCAAGTACCGATACAGCTGCTGTTGAACCTGCAGATACGAGTGCAACTAAATTCGCATTAAAATTAAAATCTCTACAAATTAAACATGCAAATATTACTTACAATGATATGCAAGGTAATATGAGCGCGGCTTTAAAAGATATGAATTATACCTTGAGCGGAGATTTTACCCAAGATAATTTTATTTTAAGTAATTTATTGGAGATTGCCGAACTTTCTTATAACATGGGAGGAGTTGGTTACTTAACCAAAGCTAAAACGCGCTTTAAGGCAGATTTAGATATGGATATGCCAAACATGAAATTTACCTTTAAAGAAAATGAATTTGATTTAAATGAGTTAGGATTAACTTTTGATGGATTTGTTTCGATGCCTAAAGATGATATTGGAATGGATTTAAAATTTGCCGCTAAGCAAACTGAATTCAAATCTATTTTATCTTTAATACCAAGTGTATATTCTAAAGATTTTGCTAGTGTGAAAACAGAAGGTAAATTAAAGTTAGATGGTATGGCAAAAGGAACCATGCATTCGAGTGCAGATGGAAAAAGCGATACTTATCCAAGCTTTGAAGTTAATTTAGGAATTGCCAATGCGATGTTTAAATATCCTTCTTTGCCAAAATCGGTAAACAATATTAATATTGATGTGCATGTGGAGAATAAAAAAGATTATTTAGATGCAACAGTCATTGACGTGAATAAATTTCATTTAGAAATGGCAGGAAATCCAATTAATATGTGGGCACATGTTAAAACACCAATCTCTGACCCAGATTTAGCAGCCGAAATAAAAGGAGTCATCAATTTAGCGTCGGTAAAAGAATTTATACCAATGGAAGCTGGAGATGAAATGAGCGGGGTGGTAACAGCAGATATAGCAGCAGCTGGCAGAATGAGCAGTATTGATAAAAAAGAATACGATAAATTTAAAATGAATGGTAGTTTGGCAATTGATAAAATGAACTACAAAACAACTACTTTGCCTTATGCCGTGATGTTGAATTCAATGAAATTGAATTTCACCAATCAGTTTGTGGAGTTAGCTGCCTTTGATGCCTTAATGGGTAAATCGGATGTTAAGGCAAGCGGGAAGATTGATAATTTTATGCAATACATTTTTAAAGACTCTTTAATTGTTGGCCATTTTAATGTACAATCTAATTTAATGGATTTAAATGAATTAATGGCTTCTTCAGGACCGACAACCGCAGCACAACCAGCGGCTGCAGATACTGCAGCGATGACCGTTGCAGAGGTGCCGGGAAATATTGATTTTGTTTTGAATGCCAATATTACCAAGTTATTGTATGATAATTTAGTAATTGATAACATGAATGGTAATATCGAAATTAAAAAACGTAAAGTAGATATGACTAACTTGAACTTAGGTTTGTTAGGTGGTAAAGTATTAATGAATGGTTATTACGAAACAACCAATCCTAAAAAACCAAGCGTTGATTTAAGTTTTAAAGTAGAAAATTTTGATATTCAAAAAACATTTGCTGCATTTAATACAGTTCAAAAAATTGCGCCAATTGGACAATATTCTAAAGGGATGTTTACAGCTACTTTAGAAAACTTTAAAGCTGATTTAGATCAAACAATGTCGCCAATATTATCAACTTTGCATGGTAATGGTGTATTTAAAACAAGTAGTGTATCTATTGGTGGATTCCCTGCTTTTGTAAAATTGGGCGAAGCCTTAAAAATTGAGCAATTAAAAAACTTGAACATCCAAAATGTAATGGCTGAATATGAGTTTAAAGATGGTAGAGTAAATTTACGTAATCCAGTAAAAGTAAAAATTGATAAGATTGATGCAGAAATTACTGGTTCTACAGGCTTTGATCAAACCATTGATTATAATTGGAAAATGACTGTGCCAACAGAGATGTTTGGTGCACAAGCAAATAATATGGTTGCTGGTTTATTAGGACAAGCTAGTTCTGCTATTGGTACAACGGTTAGTATGCCTAAAACAGTGAAGGTAAATGTAGGATTTGGCGGAACTGTTATGAAACCAACTGTTAAAACAGGTACTAAAGCAGGTGAAGCAGGAGCAAGTGTGAAAGACCAAGCGGTTACTGCGATAAAAGACAAAGCAAACGAAGAGGCTCAAAAAATATTAGCAGATGCACAAGCGCAGGTAGAAAAATTAAAAGCCGATGCGAAAGTAGCTTCAGATAAACTAAAAGCAGAAGGTTACGCTGCAGCTGATAAACAAGTGGAGGATGTAAAAAACCCAATAGCAAAAATTGCTGCTAAAAAAGCTGCAGAAGTAGCGAAGAAAGAAGTAGACAAACAGGCACAAAAAGTTTTGGATGAAGCAGAAGTGCGTAGCCAAAAAATATTAGAAGACGCTAAAGCGAGAAGTGCAGCAGAGGCTGCAAAGTAAATTTAATAGGCGCTACATTGTAGCGCCTATTTTGTTAGTTAAAACAAGATTGTCGCTTTTTTGTTGGGTAAAACTAAGTAGCAGTTTATGAGAACAATCAAAATCATAATTATTTCACTGATATTTTGCAGCTGTTCAGTAAAACGTTTCTCACTTTCTGACACAAAACTAAAGGCTGGACAAGTTTTTACGACTTATGGTATTTTATATTCGTTAGGACAGGATAGTATTCTTGTTGACAAATGTAAGCTAACATTAGATAGTATTTTCAATTTTCTTAGATATCATCCTGATATAAAAGTTGAGCTTGGCGCACATACTGATATCAGAGGAGATGATGAAAAAAATTTAGCATTATCTCAATACAGAGCAAACAGACTCAAGGAGTATTTTATCAAGCAAACAATTAATTCAGATAGGTTGGTTGCAAAAGGTTTTGGTGAGACCAAATCAATACGTTCAAAAAAAGAGCAAGAGAAATTGGGCGACCATGCTAGAAATGTAAATAGACGCACAACTATTAAAATAATTAAATAAATTGCTACTAACATGGCAGTATTATAAATCTACAACATTATAAAAACAATGCTCATGATAAAAATAGATAGTAAAATTAAAGTAGGGTTTATGGTAATGATTATTTTGTTGCTGTTTACTTCTTGTCAATTGGGACGTTTTGTGTTTTATAATTTTGCGGACATTAAAGATTATAAAAAATTTAAATCTAGACCATTAAATGCTAGTCCAATCGCATTTAATTTTTATTCGACCGAAAAAGGAAAATTTCCTAAAGAAATAGATAATACAACATTCGACAAATATCTTGAAAATAATAAGACAGTTGCCTTTTTAATTATTAAGAATGATACAATTCAATATGAAAAATATTTTAAAGGCTATGAGCAGGAAAGTATTGTTCCATCATTTTCAATGGCAAAATCAATCTCATCAATCTTAATAGGTTGCGCTATTGATGACGGTTTAATTAAATCTGTTGATGAATCGATTACTAATTACATTCCTGAATTGAAAAAAAACGGATTAGAAAAAGTTACAATAAAACATCTTCTGCAAATGACATCGGGAATTAAATTTAATGAAAGTTATATAAACCCTTTTGGAGACGCTGCTTCTTTTTACTATGGACTTAATCTTAGAAAACAAATTGCAAAAATGAAGTTAAAACATGAGCCTGGTAAAAAGTTTGAGTATATTAGTGGTAATACTCAGTTATTAGGTTTAGTATTAGAACGTTCATTACGAGGAAAAACAATTACGCAATATTTGCAAGATAAATTATGGACACCATTAGGGATGGAGTATAGTGCATCTTGGAGTATTGATCGTAATAAAAATGGACTAGAGAAAACATTTTGCTGTTTAAATGCAAGAGCAAGAGACTTTGCTAAAATAGGCCGTCTTTACAAAAACAAAGGTAATTGGAATGGAACACAAATTGTTTCTCAAAAATGGGTTGATGAATCCACAAAGTTGGATACAACAGACGGAAGTGTAGATTATTATCAGTATCAGTGGTGGTTGCCAACACCTAACGAAGATTTTATGGCTGAAGGTATTTTAGGTCAATTTGTATATGTAAATCCTTCTAAGAATTTAATAATTGTAAGGCTTGGAAAAAATGAGGGAAAAGCTAACTGGTGGACAATTTTCACTTCTTTAGCAAAGGCATATTGAAAAGAAGAATAGTTGTTGTTCATCTACTTGTTAATTAATTCTAATCTGCAATATTATCAGAGTCCATTTTTTTTGTTTAATTATTTTTATTATATTACAGAAAATAAAATTTTGGCACCATGAATCCATTTTTAACACAGGTTGTTATACAAACCGTATTAAACAACAAACATAAAACACCAAATAGTCCGCAGGAATCGCCTTCTAAGTTTCGTTTGGCAAAAGCTTATAAGGAATTTAAGTTATTAGTAACACGATTATTAAAAGATACAGTTTTGATTGGCTTAGGAATTTTAGCGGCAGCTTTTGGTTTAGAGAGTTTTTTATTACCTAGTAAATTTATTGATGGCGGCGCTACTGGTATTTCATTATTAATTACAGAGTTAACCAATATTCCTCTATACTTTTTAATTATTGGGATTAATATCCCTTTTGTATTTTTAGGCTATAAAATTATTGGTAAACAATTTGCCATTAAAACGGCCATTGCAATCACTGGTTTGGCTATTTGTATTGCCTTTGTTCATTTTCCGGAAGTTACTCACGATAAATTATTGGTGGCTATTTTTGGCGGATTCTTTTTGGGCTCTGGTATTGGATTATCGGTTAGGGGTGGAGCAGTGATTGATGGAACGGAAGTATTAGCTATTTTTTTAAGTCGCAAATTTGGCATTACTATGGGTGATGTGATTATTGTGATTAACATTTTTATTTTCTCAACGGCTGCTTATTTTCTATCCATTGAAGCGGCATTGTATTCAATGATAACATATTTAGCGGCCTCTAAAACTTTAGACTTTGTAGTATTAGGTATTGAAGAATATAACGGCGTAACAATTGTATCTTCTCACAGCGAAGAAATCAGGCAAATGATTATTGATACGATGGGTAGGGGAGTAACAGTGTATTGCGGAAAAAGAGGTTATGGCAAAAGAGGAGAAGGTAAAGAAATTGATATTGTTTATACGGTTGTAACTCGTTTAGAATTAAATAAACTCAATACTGAAATCGAAAAAATAGACCCTAATGCTTTTGTGGTGATGAACACTATTAAGGATACCAAAGGCGGGATGATTAAGAAGCGTCCGTTGCAGCATTAGATTATATATTTAAAGTATTGTCAGTTGAACACACTACTTTAAAAAGCAATTTCTTTTTGTTTTCTTAATGTATAAAAAACATTAAGATAATAATGTGCTTATACATTTGTAAAAACTAATAATGTATAGCAAAAGAGAATTGCAACTTTTAGTGATTAGCGATGTGCATTTAGGCACTTACGGCTGCCACGCCAAGGAATTATTACATTACCTTAAAACAGTTAACCCGCAAACTTTAGTACTCAACGGAGATATTATAGATATGTGGAACTTTAGCAAAAATTATTTTCCTTCTTCACACATGGATGTGATGCGTCATGTCATGAAGATGGCAAGCAAAGGCACACATGTGTATTATATAACAGGCAATCACGATGAAATGTTGCGCAAGTACACCGATTTGCAATTAGGTAATTTAGAAATTGTGGATAAGTTATTATTGGATTTAGATGGTAAAAAAGCTTGGATATTTCATGGAGACGTGTTTGATGCCACTACCAAAGGTTATGCAAAGTTTTTAGCAAAGTTGGGGGGCAAGGGTTATGATTTATTGATATTGATTAATCGTTTTGTAAACTGGTGTTTGAATCTATTTGGAAAAGATAAAATGAGTATTTCAAAAAAAGTTAAAGATGGTGTAAAAAAAGCGGTAGCCTTTGTCAGCGATTTTGAAACCACCGCTGCTGAACTAGCTATTGAAAAGAAATATGATTATGTGGTATGTGGTCACATTCACATGCCTCAGATAAAAGAAGTGAAAACAGAGGAAGGATCAGTGATGTATTTGAATAGCGGAGATTGGGTGGAAAATTTAACGGCATTAGAATATAATAATGGTAAATGGGAAATATTTAATTACGACAAAAATTATTTAGACTTAATTTATCCAAAAGACAATTTTGAACAAGAAGACATTGTATCTAAAATTTTAGCATCTTAATTTATGACAAAACCAAAAATATTTTATGCCGTGCAAGCCACAGGAAATGGTCATGTGAGCCGCGCTCAGCAATTGTATCCTTACTTACAACAATTTGGAGAAGTTGATTTTTTTATCAGCGGTAACAATGCTAATTTGGATTTTAAATTACCGATAAAATATATAAGTAAAGGTTGTAGTTTACATTACAGCAAATGTGGCGGATTAAATTATTTTGATGTGATTAAAAACATTAAACCGTTTATGATGTATAAAGATGCAAAATCTTTACCGCTCGAAAAATATGATGTGATTATAAATGATTTTGATTTTGTAACGTCTTTGGCCTGTAAATTAAAGAAATTGCCTTCTGTTCAATTGGGTCACCAGGCAAGTTTTCAATCGGATTCAACGCCACGTCCTGATAAAAAAAGTATGATGGGTGAAACGATATTAAAACACTATGCTCATGCCACTAATCACATTGGCTTTCATTTTCAAAAATACGATTCATTTATTTTGCCTCCAGTGATTAAAGAAGAGTTTATTAATGCTCAACCAACCGATTTAAATCATGTAACGGTTTATTTACCTTCTTTTCAAAAGCATTGTTTGCTAGAAGCGTTTAATAAATTGCCACATGTTCAATTTCATTGGTTTTTGGAATCTATTGAATCGATCAGAACTGAAAAAAACATTACGTATTACCCTATTAATCAAGCCTTATTTAATAAAAGCTTATTAAGCTGCCATGGTTTAATAACCGGAGGAGGATTCGAAACTCCTTCGGAAGCTTTATATCTTGGTAAAAAATTAATTAGTATTCCAATTAAAAATCATTATGAGCAGCAATGTAATGCCGCTGCTATTAAACAAATGGGAGTAAAAGTATTACAAGATATCGGTGATGATTTTTCGGAAGTGATTGACAAATGGTTTTCGGAAAATAATAATAATCCTAAAGTTGAAGCTAATAATATTAACCAAACTTTAGAATTGTTGTTTGATACTTATCCTAGTAAAAAGAAATTAGAGCGAGAAGAAGCTCTTTTATCTATATAAATTCAGCTAATTAGAGAATATAGTCCAAAAATAAAGGAGCTATGTTTTTTGTTACATCTGTATTTAGATTGCAATTATTTTGCAACCATAATTTATCTGTATATGAAATTAAAAAACTTGACTAGATTATAACAAATCTCTATTAATTGAGTAACCAATGCCTTTGCTGGTCTTAATAATGTCGTTGCCTAATGTGCGACGAATATTTCTGATGTGAATATCAATGGTTCTGCTATTGGCAACTTCTGGTGAGTTCCAAATGAGTTTTGCAAAATCTTGACGGGTAAAAGTTTTGTGTGTGTTGGTGTACATTAAGTTTACCATCTCAAATTCTTTACGAGGTAAACTTATTTTTCCTTTAGGTGTAATAATTAAATATTGTTCTTTATCTACAAAAAAATTAGGATGCTTACTTTGTTCAGTGGCTTCTTCTATTTTACTTTGCGAGCGTTTTTTTAAAGTAGAAATCCGTGCTTCTAATAAAATAGGTTTAATTGGAGTAATAATGAAATCATCTGCTCCAGAGTTGAAGGCTGTAATTTGAATGTAATCATCTTGTTTGTTTGAAAACAAAATAATATATGGTTGTTCAATGTCTTTTAAGTTTCTAATATCGGAAGTGATACTAATGCCATCTCTAAATGTGTAATCCAATTCTGCAATTACCAAATGCACATTGCCTTTTTTTAGGGACGAATATAAATCTTCATCCGATTTAGCAAAGCTAACTTGGTATTTTTTTTCTTCTAAGTAATCGGCCGTTTTTTTTATAGACGAATCAGTATTAGAACAAATAATTATGTGAAAGGATTGAGGCATGGGTATAAAAAAAGGCACGAACAAGGTTCGTGCCTTTACTTTTATGAGAATTATTTATTGATTACTAATTTTTTAGTTTCTTTTGATCCATTGATATCTAAAGAGATGTAGTAAATACCACTAGCTAAGTTAGAAGTGTTTAAAGAAATGGTATTGTTACCTTTTTCAAAATCATTGCTTTGAGATAAAGTAGATACTAAATTTCCTAATACATCATACACATTAACAGATACTTTATTTTTTTCAGCAATGTTAAAAGAAATTGTAGTGTTAGCTGTTGCAGGATTTGGGTATAAAACAAATGAATTTATTACTCCTTTTGCTAAATCTTTTACTCCTAAAACTTGACCATTAAATTGTGGACCTGAAAAACTTGCTCCAGTTGAAGCAGTAGATGAAGCTTGTAAACGGAAATCACTATTATCTTCTAAGTTAGTTGGAAATGCATTTACAAATGCAATTTGAGCAACTGTTTTAGTTGTGTCGATAGATGTAATACCTGCATAAGCATTATACCAAGCTGCGTTAGCTCCACCTGCATCATGCACAAATTTTGGGAACATATTGCTAGCAATAATTACATTTTGAACTACACCTGCAGAATCTAGGTTTAAGTTAGCATTGTAATTGTCAAATGTTGTAGCACCAGATACATGCCATCCTTTTTCCCATCCAACAATAATTGAATTGTGAACTGAGATAGCTGTATTTCTTCTTGTGAAAATTCCTCTTTCAAATTTTTCTCCAGAAGGTAATGCTACAGTTCCATCTCTTTTTGGACCTAATACAGTAATATTAGAAAAGATTGTTCTTGTAATTGGTAATCTACCAATTCCTGGGTTAAAGTTATCTGATTCAAAACCGTTAGAGTCACCAGCAGCATCAGAAATGTCTTTATCTCTAACCACTAATCCAAATTGAACACGACCCGAGTGACCGAAATCTGTATCAAAATCATCATCTAAACCTCTAAAAGATACTAAGTATTTAGCATCAACTGCACCACCAAACCATTCAAAAGCGTCATCTCCACCAAATGAAGATTGGATATGATCAATTTGTGTTCCTGAACCAACACCACCCATTGTTAAACTATTTAACTCAGAGTTTGGAGTTGTAGATAATGCTACACCAGCAAATTCAATACGGCAGTAAGACATTGTTCCAGAACTTTCAGTGTTATTATTTCCACCATATAATATTTCATTAAAGTTTGTTGCAAATCCTTCAATGTAATTTTGATTTGGAGATGTTGCACAAGTTGCACAAGCTGTGTTTACAACACCGTTACCTAATAATACAACTCCACCCCAATCTGCTGGTGCTCTTCCGTTTCCAGAAGGCTCTTCGTTTGAAGTGAAAATAATTGGATTGTTTACTGTCCCAACTGCATTAATTTGAGAACCTCTTGAAATAATTAAACAAGCTTTTGAGTTTTTATCACCTCTAATTACTGTTCCTGGTTGAATAGTTAATACGGCATTATTTGTCACTGCAATATTGCCAACTAATAAATATGTATTACCAGATGTCCAAGTAGTGTTGGTAGTAATATTTGCAGATATTGTAGTTGTTGGTGCTGGATAAGCCGCATTTTCTGGATCCCAGTTTGTCCAACCAGCTAACCAGTTATTTGATGTTGTTCCTGTTAAACCATCTGTAACTGGAAACGCTCCTTTGTAAGAAGTCGAAGTCCAAAATGGAGTTTGTGCAATTGCAGTTACGCTTAAAAGCGCTGCTGTTGCTAATGTGTAGATTTTTTTCATTTTGTTTTATTTAATTGTTAAAGTGTTTTATTTTTTACGATGCAAATTAACGAGCGTAACCTTAGCTTTAGATTAACATGAGTTTACGATATACTTACTTATACCTTAAGTTTATGTAAAGTAATTTTAGGTTTACTTAACATATAATTAATATTGAGTCACTGGGATTAGGGAAAACAAAAACGCTCGTTAATCAACGAGCGTTTTTGTCTTTTTTATTTGAATTTATAACTTATAGATAAGCTAATTGTTGGTGCTAATCTGGTGTTTACCATTATATTATCACTAGTCGCGGCATGTTCAAAATCTTTATTGTCTGTAAAAGAAGACTTATCTAATTTCCCATTTTTATTGATATCTTGATAGAAGATTAAATTTTGGGCTAAGGCATCTCTTACATTCAGTTTAAGTTCAAATTTTTCTTTAAAAGTTTTTGATAGTTGTAAATCCAAAACATGGCGGGGGTTTTCCCAAATATTTGGTTCGGCAGTATTTCCAACAATCACAATTCTTTTACCAACATAGTTATAAGATACACTTACTCCAAAATCATATTTGCTGTCAATGTATTGTATGCCGGCGTTTACAATAACTGGACTTTGTCCTTGTAAAGGTCTTGGATCTACATTGTTTAGTTTTGAGACATCAACCTCTGATTTTACATAAGAGAAATTAGTAAATAAAGTGGTTCCATTTAAAAATTTGGAAGAATCATTTCTGAATATAGTTGCTAGTAAAATACGGTACTCTAATTCTAGTCCCATGTTGGTGGCTTTTGCAACGTTTGCATAATTTATCGATCTAACCTGCCCATTACCGGCTATTTGCTCAATAGCATTGGTTAAGTCTTTATAGAAAGCAGATACTGATATAATTTGTCCGGGTCTTTTTGGATAATACTCAAAACGTAAGTCGTAATTATTTATTTTTGAACGTTGTAAGGTATCGTTTCCAGAAGTTTGGTAATCAGTTACGAAATCGTAAAAGTTGAATGCCGCTAATTCTCTAAACTCAGGTCGATTAATCGTTTTGTAATACGCTGCTCTCACATTTATTCTATCGGTTACCGACCATACTGCATTAATAGATGGTAAGTAATCAATAACAGCAGTGTCTTTAGTTACCACATTAAACTTTGTGTCGTTTGTGTTTAATGTTTGCATGTAATACTCTGCTCTCAAACCATATATAAAACGTAATTTATCAAAAAAACGAGAATCTAGTTGTAAGAATCCAGCATTAAGTACTGAAGAAGCTTGGTATGAGTCAATGTAAGTGGTTGATTCACTTAACTTGAAACCTCCATCATTTTTTCCTGGACCGTCTGTAATTCCAATATTGCTAGGATTAAAAATTTGATCTTCGGGTAATAATGCTAAATCATCATTCTTTTTAATCGCACTACCTCTAGTATACCATGTATATCCTAATAAACGTGCAGCAAATTCTCTACTTCTATATTGATTAAATCCCCCTAATTTAATTTCGTGTTTAGTGTTTTTAATGTCTATGGTTTTTGATACGTCATACTTAATGCTATAAATTCTTTCTTTTGTTTTGGCAAAAAACATAGATCCTGCGCTTGTTGGGCCAACAGCGTCACCTAGTATTTGAGCCGCATATTGCACAGAGTCGGATTCAGAGGCACTTGATTTTTGATATACCATTCTTCTTAAGTTTGGAATATCCCTCACAATATCACTTAACCCGCCAATCCATTTAATTTTAATTTTTCCTTTAGGGATGTAGTGATCTCCATTTAGTTGGCCTGTGTATATATTGTTTTGAGTAAAAAAGCGAACATTTGATTTTTGCCAAAGTGGTGATGTTGGATCAGTAGCATCATTAATGCCTTTTCTAGTAATTACTCTATCGTCCGAGTTAATGGAATATAAATTTTTTAAGCCAATTTGATTATTGTCGTTTAGTTTATAAGATAAGTTCCAAAGTACACTTGCTAGAATATTATTTGTGAATGTAGTATCTATAAATTCTCTTGTTTTTTGAACTTTATCTCCCTGCTCTTCAAACTCTCTTCTTTCAGAGATATTAGTGCTATTACTATTATTGTACGTCACAGCAACGATACTTCCGAAATCTTTCTTAAATAATTTGAAAATATTTGCCTGAGTAAACTGCAAATTTAAATTCGGCAAGGCATTTTTATTTTGCAAGCTCCAGTCGTAGTTTATTTTTTTTGCTTCTTCTATTTTGTCAGTATTTAAGGTTATTTCACTGTATTCTTTTGTGGATGGCAGAGATCCTGGTAATTGTCTAGTCCCATCATCAACTCCAAACCCATCGTATTTTCCGCCTTTATAAGTTTTGAAATTTTTGAATGTGGTTAAAGGATTATATCCTCCCGATACAGAAATAGTTGTACTGTTTTTATCGGGAATGTTTTTGGTGGTAATTAGTATAACGCCGCCAGCAAAGTCGCCGGGTAATTCTGGCGTAGCTGTTTTTAAAATTACTAAGTTATCTAAAATACCAGCTGGAAAAATATCAAAGGCAAAAGCTCTTCTATCACTTTCAGAACTTGGCAATGGAGAACCATTTAAGTAAGCGGCATTATATCTATCGCTCATACCCCTAATAATAGCAAATTTATTATCTTGAATACTAGCGCCACTAACACGTTTTAATACATCACTCGTACTTCTATCTGGTGTTTTTTTAATACTTTCTGAGGATATACCATCACTTACACTGGCATTATTTTTTTGCATTACAAATAAGGTATTGGTGTTTTCCTTATTCATTTCGGCTTGCACTACCACTTCGCCTAATGTTTGTGAACTTGATTGGTCTAGTGTAATATTAAATTCTGTAACATCATTTGCTTTTACAACAACATCAACAAATTTCTTATTATCATAAGTAATATAACTAGCAATGATGGTATATTTTCCAGGTTGTAATCCTCCCAACGAAAAATTGCCATCAAAATCACTTGATGCTCCCTTGGTAGTTCCTTCAATTAATACAGTGGCTCCAGGCAGAGTTTCGCCAGTTTTTGCATCGACTATTTTTCCGATTATTTTTCCAGTTTGTGCTTGAGATACAATTGTTAATAAGAACAAAGTAGCGGTAACTATATATTTTTTAAACATCATCACATTAAATTTTACGGCGCAAAAAAACGATGTATACATAAGCTTAATGTCAAGCGTATATTACCTTAATATTAAATCAATAAAAAAAAATAGCAAATAAATTAACATTGGCTTAACATAAGATATACTCTTAAAATTGGATCCCAATTAGTGATACATCATCTGTTTGTTTAGTTTCTCCTTTCCAATTCTCAAGAGCCAATTCTAATAGCTCTTGTTGTTCTTCCATCGGGAAGTTAGAGGAATACTTCAATATATTTAATAATCGTTTGCGGCTGAATTTCTTTTGATTATCTGCATCAAATTGATGTTTATATCCGTCAGAAAAAAAGTAGAGTTTAGCCTCGTCTTCTAATTTTAAAGTGTAAGTGTCAAAAGTTCTATTTTTTTCTATTTGCCATCCGCCAATAGGGAATGAATTTCCTTTATAAGTATTTATGGAACTGTTTTGATAAATGGCAAATTCGCCGCCACCGCAAGCGTATTGAAATTCACGGGTTTTTGTGTTAAATGAAATGAGTGTGATTTCTAGCCAATCATTATTGTATTGTGAATCGCTTAATTCGTTATTAAAAGTTTCAATCCATTTTTTATCAAGTTCAGTGAGGTAATCACCAATGTTTTTTAAATTTTTTTGAATCACATAATTTAATAAGCTAATACCTAATACCGACAACATAGCGCCAGAAACGCCATGCCCAGTGCAATCAGCTAATGCAAAGAAAATAGTGTCGTTTTTTGAACTTAGCCAATAAAAATCGCCGCCAATTTTATCTTGTGGTTTGTATATGACATAATAATCTTTTACGGTTTTTTTAAAATGACGAGTTTTTGGCAACAAGCCATGTTGAATTGTTTGCGCGTAAATTAAACTACTTTCGTGTTCAGTAGAAATTGTTTGTAGCATAAGTCCGTGTTTTGAGACTGCAAACATCCGAACTTCAAATTACCTTTACGGTTAAGTTATATTAGTTTAATATTATCAAATAAAAATTGACGAAATATTTTAATTCATTTTTATTTTAAATATTCGAAATAATCTCGATAAAAATTGATTTTAAAGTGAATTTAATTTTGTTTGTCGAAAATACAATTTAATAACATGGGGTTACTCCACTTTGTTATTCTTAATCTTCACTAAACTCGTATTTAGAATGATAATGCAGTTGATGCCTAATTGAGCGGTTTCTGTAATTTTCTTTTCGGGATATTGGTATTTTAATTCTTTACCAATAGATTTATAAAGGTCAATAAACAATTCAATGTCTTTTATTACTTTTTTCGACACTTTGGTTTTTAACGTGGGATTATTTAGGAGTTCTTTTTTTATATGGGTAATTAAATTGGAAGTCTTTATTTTTTGATCGATCACTTCTTGCATTAAATCATCTTTTACAATTTGTTTCAATGCTTTATTAATTAAAATATAAGATAAATTGATTGATTCAATAAAGTAACTATTGTCAAATGCCTTTTTGTTTTTTTCGATAAGTTGTTTAATTGTAACGGCCATAGGGTTTAATTTTAGCGAATCTACTTTAGCTATCGTAAACTTTGTGTTAAATATGTTTTGAAATTTTAGTTTAACTAAAAAATCTAGTATTAACAACTAGTGTCAAATTTAAGGCCTTTTTATCGTATAAATAGGGTTAAATATTACCATAATATTAAGTTAAGATAAAAAATAAGACGATTTCTTAATATTTATTTAACTTTAACCTCAAGGTTTAAGGTTAACTTTGTGCCGATAGAAAGATATGAGTACAGAAAATAGTTTATATAAGATACTGCTTGTTGATGATGAACAAGATATTTTAGATTTTTTAAGTTATAATTTAAAAAAAGAAGGGTTCCAAGTATATACGGCTCTTAACGGACGTGATGCGATAAATATTGCCAAAAAAGAAATTCCTCATTTAATCGTATTAGACGTGATGATGCCTGAAATGGATGGAATTGATACTTGTAGAGAAATTAGAGATATTGCAGGTTTAAAAGATGTAATGATAGCCTTTTTAAGTGCGCGCAACGAAGATTACTCACAAATTGCCGGTTTTGAAGTTGGAGCAGATGATTATATTACAAAGCCAATTAAGCCAAGAGTATTTATTAGCCGTATTAAAGCCTTATTGAGAAGATATTCGCCAGACCAGCAAAAATCAACAGCTTTGGATTTAGGCGGAATTAAAATTGATAAAGAAAGATATTGTGTTTATAAAGATGATGTAGAGATTGCTTTTCCTAAAAAAGAATTTAAGCTTTTGTCATTATTAGCTAGTAAGCCAGGAAAAGTATTTACTCGCGAATTTATTTTAGAACAAGTGTGGGGAGATGAAGTAGTGGTTGGGGATAGAACTATTGACGTTCATATTAGAAAATTGAGAGAGAAATTAGGTGACGATTATATTAAAACCATCAAAGGAATAGGATACAAATTTGAATTTTAAAAATAAGCGATAAGAAATTATCGCTTATTTTTTTGGCGGTTCATTGTATGCTTTTATATAATCTGGCCAAGGTGTGGTTTTATATTTATCCTCAGCATAATATTTCAAAATTGGCAATAGGGTTTTAGGACTTAAAAACGAGTTCAAGGCATCTAAAGTGTTTTGCTTGTCATCCAAAACAGCTATTGAAGGAAACTGCAGCCTATTATTTGTTGCTTTTAAGGCAAAAGTATGTAAGGGATAACCATTCAGTAATGTTTTAAAACATTTCTCACCTTTAAACATAATGGTGTCATTGCTTTCGGCATCAAAATTAATTAAATAAAAGTTTTTATTGATATAAGCGGCAATAGTGCTATCTTTTATAGTAGTCGCATTTTGCACTTTACAAGCGTTACAAAATCCAGCTGAAATATTTACTAATATTTTTTTCGGACTCTTTTTTTGTAGCTTTTCTATTTCTTTTAATGTATAAGTTTTCACTACTCCTTTCTTAAAAATCGTGTCGTAAAAAGTGTGCTCAAACTGCGAGGCAAAGTCATCATACGTAGCACTTTTGTATACATTTTCAACCGTATAAATTAAAAGAGGCTCTAATTTTTTTTCTTCCAAAAAACCTTGCGATAATAAATTATATTCAAAGTTATTGGACACAAATATTGTTGAAGGATAACTTAAACTTGTTCCTAAAAATTTAATTGCTAATTCGTGTGGTGTTTTAGGGTTTGGAGATGTTGGTTTATAAACTTTTCCATTGTATTCAATAGTGTCTTTTGTTTCAGCATTAAACTTTACAGGATAAAAATATTGATTCACGTAGCCAGCAATATTTGGGTTAGAATAAGTGGTTTTCATCATGTGCTTGCACCAGCCGCACCAATCTGTATAAACATCTATTAAAAAAGGTTTGGGTTGTTTTTTATTTAGTTCTTGCGCTTCTTTTATGGTTAACCATTTTACGAGCCCATCTTCTGATTGCGCTTTAGTTTGAATAGTAATAAATACGAAGATTACGAATAGTTGTTTTAACGTTTTCATAATACAAAAATCGATTTTTTTTTGTAGTTTTGAATATAATTTATAAAAAAATAACATGATAAAAAATTTACTTTCTACTATTGCATTAGTATCTACTGTTTTATCAGTAAATGCACAATCTTTTTCAGGGATGTATCCGTTTACCTCAGTTTCTACGAGCACTGCTACAGGTAACACTGGCACAACAGATCCAACGCCCGTTCCTACAGCAACAGGGCTTACTTTTGGCTCATTTACCGCAGTTGGTACACCAAGTAATACTTCTGCTGGAGGAGTTTTCGCTTTTTCTGGTTGGACAACTGGTGCTACTAATGGAAATGACACTTATTCTGCTATGACACAAACTGTAGATCTGACAAAATATTATGATGTGTCTTTAACTCCACAAGTTGGATACGAGGTTACTTTAACTAGTATCACTTTTAATATGAACCGATCTGGTACTGGACCAAGAACTTTTGTATGGAGAAGTAATAAAGATGCATTTGCTGCAAATTTACCTGTAAGCGCAGGAACAAATACAAATGTTAGCGTTCAAGCTAGTGATGTTTTTTTATGGACAGTAGATTCTTATACTTCGAGTGCCCAACAAAAAGGGCTATCTGTAAATTTAAGTGGAGCTAATTTTACTAGTCAAACTACTGCTTATAATTTTAGATTTTACCCATATAATGCTGAAGCAGCTGGCGGAACGTTCAGAATTGATACAGTTATATTTAATGGTTCTGTTTCATTGGCTACCGGTATTGGTAGATTGCAATTTGACTTAAATTCTAATTTTAAAGTTTATCCTGTGCCAAGCTACGATGGCGTTGTATTTATCGAAAGTAAAAATCAAGATATAACTAAAATAGAAGTGGTAGATGTTTTAGGAAACGTAGTATTATTGAACACTAAAAACGAATCAAAGGTTAAATTGAATTTAGCTGACATGCCTAATGGAAATTATTTTGTAAGAATGTACTCTGGAAATTCAGTTTCTACGAAGAAGATTGTAGTTATTAAGTAATTATATTTTATACATAAAA
>ERZ724527.140-NODE-140-length-36058-cov-5.909146_pt1 | contig 36058 bp, 33 predicted proteins | sample MGYA00376060_ERZ724527 | MGnify/ENA primary metagenome ERZ724527 (study PRJEB28724, sample SAMN07190886) | activated sludge metagenome | isolation source: activated sludge of sewage treatment plant in Hong Hong | place: USA: Christiansburg, Virginia | collected...
AAAGTGATACCAGAACGCCATCATGCTGCTACCACCAATCATATCCGCAAGGATTTTTGCCATTCCAACAGCGAACGTCGGCGCACCACCGGTTCGCGAGAGAATTGAAGTTTCCCCGACATCATTTGCAATCTGCGTAAGCATCTCTGGTGTTACCAGAAACCCCCAGGCACTGATCACCTGCGACGCTTCTTCCACTGTCTTGCCAATTACAGAGGCAGGACTGTTCAATGCAAAATAGATACCGGGCTCCAGCACGCAGGCAGCAATCAATGCCATCACTGCTACAAATGACTCCATCAACATGGCACCATAACCAATCGTCCTGATATGCGACTCCATTTCCAGCATTTTTGGCGTGGTGCCTGATGCAACTAACGCATGAAAACCACTGACCGAACCGCATGCAATGGTGATAAAAAGAAACGGGAAGAGTGAGCCTGAGAATACCGGGCCAGTGCCATCAACAAAACGGGTAATAGCAAACATTTTCAAGGGCGGGGCTACCAGAACAATGCCGATTGCCAACGCCAGAATGGTGCCAATCTTCAAAAATGTGGACAAATAATCGCGCGGCGCTAACAGCAACCACACTGGCAACACTGCTGCAATAAAACCATAGACGATCAAGCCGATAGCTAACGTTTCTGCCTTCAGATTTAACCATTGACCCCAATCCGGGTGTTGGGCAATAGCGCTGCCGTAATACAACGACAACATCAGCAAAATAAAACCGAGCACAGACACTTCGCCAACTTTTCCCGGCCGCCACCAGCGCGTATACACACCCATCAATATTGCGATAGGCACGGTCGCCAGCAGTGTAAATACACCCCACGGGCTTCCAATCAACGCTTTCACCACCACCATGCCCAGTACAGCGAGGAGAATAATGACAATGGCCAGAATGCCGAGCATACCGATCATACCGGCAGCATTGCCCATTTCCATGCGGATCATTTCGCCTAGCGAGCGGCCATCGCGACGCGTTGACGCAAACAGGATCATCGCGTCCTGCACAGCACCCGCCAGCACCACGCCCACCAGGATCCACAGTGTGCCTGGCAGATATCCCATCTGTGCGGCCAACACAGGTCCTACCAGAGGTCCTGCGCCTGCTATCGCTGCGAAGTGATGGCCAAACAACACCCATTTGTGCGTTGGTACATAATCAAGCCCGTCATTATGTCGCTCTGCCGGCGTGAGCCGACGATCATTCAACTCCATTACCCTTTCGGCAATAAATTTTGAATAGAAACGGTATGCGATCGCATACGTCGACACAGCAGCAACTATCAGCCATAACGCATTGACTGTTTCGCCTTGCGATAAAGCCAGTGTGGCAAATGCAAACGCACCAAGCAGGGCAACAAGAATCCAGAGAATAATCGATTTCATGCTGAATACTTGCTCCTGCAATACACGACTCAGACCAGGACCAGATTATCGCGATGGATCAATTCTTCAGCACTGAGATAGCCGAGGATTCCCGCAATTTCACTGGTCGGGCTTCCCATAATTTTTCTGGTTTCCTCTGCGCTGTAATTGATCAGCCCACGCGCAATCTCAACGCCCTTCTCATCCAGACAAACCACCATATCACCGCGCTGGAATTCGCCCTGCATGTCTTTCACACCAACAGGCAGAAGACTTTTTCCTTTACTTCGCAATACGGATACTGCTCCGCTGTCCAGCACAAGTTTGCCACGCATCTGGAGTTGGCCTGCCAACCAGCGCTTGCGTGCAGCCATCGGTTTTTCATCTGCTACCAGTAAAGTGGCAGGTGTTGATTCTTCATGCAAGGTACGTAGCAGTGATTGCCGGCGACCACTGGCAATCACTGTGTGGCACCCTGAACGTGCTGCCAATTTCGCTGCACGCACTTTCGTACTCATGCCACCACGACCGAGTCGGCCACCGCTGCCACTGGCCATGCTTTCCAGAGAATCGTCACTGGCCTGCGTGCGGGAAATCAACGTTGCATCAGTGCTGGTGCGGGGATCTTTATCAAACAAACCGTCCTGGTCAGTCAGGATAATCAGCAAGTCTGCCTCAACAAGGTTCGCAACCAGCGCCGCCAGCGTGTCATTGTCCCCAAAACGGATTTCATCTGTGACTACAGTGTCGTTTTCGTTAACCACTGAAATTGCACCCAGCTCAATCAGTGTCTGCATTGTGCTGCGAGCATTGAGGTAACGCTCACGATTGGACAAATCATCGTGATCCAATAAAATTTGTGCGGTGTGTATACCGTATTGCTGGAAACAGGATTCATACGCCTGCACAAGACCCATCTGGCCTATAGCTGCTGCAGCCTGCAATTCATGCAAAGCTTCAGGACGATTTTTCCAACCAAGGCGACTCATCCCTTCTGCAACAGCACCAGATGACACCAGCACAATTTCGATCCCGCGCTGGCGCAATTCAACAATCTGCTCAACCCAATGCTGGATACTGGCACGATCAAGGCCACGGCCATCATCCGTCAATACTGCACTGCCGATCTTGATAACCCAGCGCTTGGCTTCCTGTATTTCTGCTCTTGCCATATCAGACCTTTCCGGCTTTTTCACTGGACATAATGCACTTCCACCTCACCATCATCCCAGTCTTCATCCCAATCATCGTCATCATTTTCTTTCTTCGCTGCACGCGCACGCTGGCGCGCTTCTGCCAGTTCAGCAATCGCATCACGCGCTTCTGCCTGCATTGCTTTCTGGATATCCAGTTCGCGTTTTGCCAGCTCCGGATTTTCCAGTTGTGCCGCACGGTCTTCTTCAATATGCGTCATGATGGCTTCACACAGTGGCTGTGTACCTTCACCGCTGGCCGCGATGATTGCAAAGTGCGGAATCTTCTTCGTGACTTTCAGGCGCTTGTATAATTTCTTGCAAAAATCAGCACGCTCATCTTCGGGGATCAGATCCAGTTTGTTCAGTATCAACCAGCGCGGACGTGCCGCCAGTGTCGGACTGAACGCCTTCAACTCTTCTTCGATGGCGCGCACGTTTTCAACCGGGTCAGAACCATCCGGCGGCATGACATCCACCAGATGCAACAGCAGCTTTGTACGCGTCAGATGCTTGAGAAAACGGATACCTAAACCTGCCCCTTGTGCCGCACCGGGAATCAGGCCAGGAATGTCCGCCACTACAAAACTGCGCATCTTGCTCACACTGACCACACCCAGATTGGGTACCAGTGTGGTAAATGGATAATCAGCCACTTTCGGGCGCGCCGATGAAATAGCATGGATCAGGGTAGATTTGCCTGCATTGGGCAGACCTAGCAAACCAACATCCGCCAGCACTTTCAATTCAAGGCGCAGGTTGCGCGATTCGCCCGGCTGGCCAGGCTTGGTCTGGCGGGGCGCACGGTTCACGCTGGACTTGAAGCGAGCATTGCCAATGCCATGAAAACCACCCTGCGCAACCAGTAATTTCTGGCCTGGTTGTGTCAGGTCACCCAGCACTTCGCCGGTATCTTCGTCAATCACTGTGGTGCCTACAGGAACATCCAGCACCAGATCCTCGCCACTATGGCCAGTACAGTTGGCACCCCGGCCTGATTGCCCTTCTTTTGCGCGGTGCTGACGCTGGTAGCGGAAGTCGATCAACGTATTTAATGCGTCGTCCGCCCGCAGGTAGATGCTACCGCCGTCGCCGCCGTCGCCGCCGTCCGGGCCGCCAAATGGCACATACTTCTCACGCCGAAAGCTCATACAGCCATTGCCACCTTTCCCGGCATGGACAGCGATTGGCACTTCATCAACAAATTTCATTCGGGTATATCCAGCAATAATGCGACTAGCTTAAAACAAAAAAGCCCCGCAATGCGGGGCTTTTTATAGCCTGAAGGCAGATCAGGCTGCGATAATCCTGACGAAGCGGCGATTATTCGCGCCCTTCACTTCGAATTTCACTTCTCCGGCTGCCTTGGCAAACAACGTGTGATCTGTGCCCATGCCGACATTTTCGCCCGCATGATACTCAGTGCCACGCTGACGAATGATGATGTTGCCGGGAACAACTTTCTGACCGCCAAAAATCTTCACGCCAAGGCGCTTGGCTTGTGAGTCGCGACCGTTACGGGTACTACCGCCTGCTTTCTTGTGTGCCATGTCTCTATATCCTCTCTAATAACGACAGATCAATTACTACAGATCACGCACTGATAGCAGTGATCTTGATCTGGGTAAACCACTGACGGTGACCCATCTGCTTGCGGAAATGTTTGCGGCGGCGAAATTTGATCACGTGGATCTTGTCTGCACGGCCATGGCCAACCACTTCAGCAGATACCTTGCCACCTGCAACGAACGGCGCGCCGATCTTGACGTCAGCGCCATTGCCAACCATCAGCACTTCATTGAAATCGATCTTGTCTCCTGCTGCAGCTTCCAGCAACTCGACATTCAGGACTTCGCCTTCTATTACCCGGTGCTGCTTGCCACCTGACTCAATAACCGCGTACATGTTTACTCACTCCAGACATATGCCCACCTTTTTAGGTGGGTCGAAGGGCGCGCATTGTAAGAAAATCAAAGCCCGCAGGCAAGCCAATTGTGCCGGTTTTGTACCTGCTTCAGGCTATTTGCTTTAAAATCCGGCGATTCAACACCCAATGCGTTGTTTCTATTGCCCATGCAGCCCCTCCTACAGGCATACCTGCTACCCCTACTGCTGGCCATAACCCTTGGCGTGTGGGCCTATGCCCAACATCTGTACACCCGAAAAAAACTGGCTGAATGGAAAGAGGCTTACCGCAATATCGAGAACCAGCTGGAAGACCGCACCCAGAAACTCCGCAGCATCAACAATATGCTGTACGGGGAGATTGCCCAACATGAACAGACGGAAGAAAAGCTCCGGAAGGCCCAGGATTACCTCGGCAGCATCATCAATTCCATGCCCTCTGTTTTGGTCAGTGTGACGACCACAGGGCAGATCACCCACTGGAACAGCAGTGCTGAACGCGCAACCGACATGACCTCTGCCGAGGTAGCAGGCAAACTGCTATGGGAAGCCTACCCCAACTTACCTGTGACCCTGGAGAGCATCCAGCAAGCCATTGAAGACGGGGCACCTAAAGTCATGGAAAGCACCAAGCTGGAGAGCCATGGACAAACCTACTACACCGACATCACGATCTACCCCCTGATCGCAGACAATATCCGCGAAGCGGTCATACGCATCGATGATGTCACCGTGAGGATCATGATGGAAAACATGATGATCCAGAACGAAAAAATGCTCTCGCTGGGCGAACTGGCTGCGGGAATGGCACACGAAATCAATAATCCGCTCGGGGCAATACTGCAAAGCGTGCAGAACATTGAGCGACGCCTTTCACCGGAACTCCCCAGGAACTTTGAAGTGGCGAACCATCTCGACCTGGATCTGGTCCGGATGAACCGTTATCTGGCAGACAGGGAGGTCTACAGCTTCCTGAAAACCATCCGTGATGCTGGTGAGCGTTCGGCGCGTATTGTCTCAAACATGCTTGGGTTCTCCCGCAGTAGCCAGCAGCACAGCCCGACAGACCTGAATGCTTTGGCGAACAACTGTCTTGAACTGATGGATAACCATTTCGAGATCACCCGACAGGATCACAAAATACACATCAAACTGGACAAACAACTGGCGGGGGACTTGCCCACTGTTTTCTGCTCGCCCCCCGAAATCCAGCAGGTGTTGCTGAATATCATCCGCAATGCAACACAGGCGCTGGCGAGCAGCGATACGGCGGCCCCATGCATCACGGTCGTGACAGGGTTTAATACGCAGGACGTATGGATCAGGATTGCCGACAACGGCCCGGGTATTGCCCCGGAAATCCGGCGCCATATTTTTGAGCCGTTCTTTACGACAAAAGAAGTGGGACAAGGCACGGGGCTTGGGATGTCTATCTCCTACTTCATCGTTACCGAACACCACGGCGGGCATATTGATATCGAATCAAGTCCCGGCAATGGGGCCAGCTTCACTATCCGCTTGCCATTGAATTCACCCTGATTAATCAGGATACACAGGAACTGCAGATGGAAATCTATAAAGAGTTCTCGATTGAAGCGGCGCACAGGCTACCGCATGTGCCAGCAGGCCATAAGTGCAGTCGCCTGCATGGCCACTCATTCCAGGTAGCAATTCATGTCAGCGGCCCTGTCGGGACAGACACAGGCTGGGTGATGGATTTCTCCGACATCAAGAGTGCATTCAAACCTGTGTGGGAACAGCTCGACCACCATTACCTTAATGAGGTTGCCGGGCTGGAAAACCCGACCAGTGAAAATCTGGCGCGCTGGATCTGGCTGCAACTAAAGCCCCGCTTGCCGCTACTGAGCAAGGTAGTAGTGAAGGAAACGTGCACCAGCGGCTGTGTTTATACGGGAGATTAATGGCTGTTGTATCAATACGGGCTTGGAAAAAACCCTGCGGTAGGATTATCATTCAACCAACATATTGAGAACTGCCTGAATCACTGCCATGCAACGCCAGACCAACAACATGCATTGCGCGCACCGCGGACTCGCCCTGACGTCTGCCCATGGCTTTTGCCTGCTCCTGCTGCCCTGAGGGGCATCGATAACGCACGCCCCGCGTGGGGCACCCCGACAGCATGACCCCGATTGAGACGCACAGCAGATTTCTGGAGTAGAAGCATGTCCAAGCAAACGATAAAAGACAAAGAACCGTTAATTATTTTTGATACCACCTTGCGTGATGGCGAGCAGAGCCCCGGCGCATCGATGACCCGTGACGAAAAAATCCGGATCGCCCGCCAGCTGGAAAAACTGGGCGTCAATGTCATTGAAGCCGGCTTTGCTGCGGCCAGCCCTGGTGACTTTGAATCGGTCAGATCCATTGCCGAAACGGTACAGCACTCAACCATCTGCTCACTGGCCCGCGCCAATGAGAACGATGTGCGGCGCGCTGGCGAAGCCATCACACCGGCAAAATCAGGTCGCATCCACACCTTCATTGCCACCAGCCCCATCCATATGGAGAAAAAACTGCGCATGTCACCCGATCAGGTGGTTGAGCAGGCCATCATGGCGGTGAAAATTGCTGGCGAATATACCGCTGACATCGAGTTTTCAGCGGAAGATGCGGTACGCTCAGAAATGGATTTCCTCGTGCGTATTTTTGATGCCGTGATCAAGGCCGGTGCGAAAACTATCAATGTGCCAGACACTGTTGGTTACTCCATACCATTTCTTTGGGGTGAGCGTTTCAAACAGCTGATTGAGCGGGTTCCCAATGCCGACAAAGTGATCTGGTCTACCCACTGTCACAATGATCTTGGTATGGCTGTTGCCAACTCACTTGCCGCTGTGATGAACGGTGCGCGACAGGTTGAATGCACCATCAATGGGCTGGGTGAACGGGCAGGCAATGCATCACTGGAAGAAATCGTGATGGCAGTGCGTACCCGCAGCGACATATTTCCAGTAGAAACCCGCATCGATGCCACGCAAATTGTGCCGGCCTCCAAACTGGTATCAACCATCACCGGCTATCCCGTGCAACCCAACAAGGCCATTGTTGGTGCCAACGCGTTTGCGCACGAATCCGGCATTCACCAGGACGGCGTGCTCAAGCATCGTGAAACGTATGAAATCATGCGTGCGGAAGATGTGGGCTGGAACGCCAACAAACTCGTACTCGGGAAATTATCAGGTCGCAATGCATTTCGTACACGCCTGAAAGATCTTGGCATTGAATTAAGCGATGAAGCCCTGAATGCCGCATTTGTTCGTTTCAAGGATCTTGCAGATAAAAAATCAGAAATATTTGATGAAGACCTGCAGGCATTGGTCAGCGACATGGAGCCCGGCGACACACCGGAAACCTACCGACTCGACAGCCTTGAAGTGCAATCAAAAACCGGTACACGCCCTCACGCCCAACTGATCCTGAATGTGAAAGGCGAACCGGTGCAAACCACTGCCGAGGGCAGCGGCCCGGTAGATGCGGCATTCAAGGCGATAGAAAAAGTGGCGCAAAGTGGCGCAGATTTATTGCTGTATTCTGTCAATGCCATCACCAGCGGCACCGATTCGCAAGGTGAGGTGACTGTGCGCCTGGAACGCACTGGCCGCATCATCAATGGCAACGGTGCAGATACAGATATAGTCGTGGCATCTGTCAAAGCCTACCTCAATGCACTGAATCTGTTAACGTCAGGTGACGTGCGCATCAATCCACAGGAAGGCGACAATATCTGATGGGCAGATCAATTTGATAACCGAGCACACGTAATGGAAGAGCTGTTGCGACTCGATTACCTCAAGGCCATGGGCATCACCCAGTATGTGGCACGCATGCCACTACCGGGTGCACGCCCTTCGCCGGTTATACACATGGAGATTCCCGCGCCAGCACAGCCGTCACGTGTCAGCGGGCTGTTGGATGAAAACGCTACCGACTCAAAAAAACCACCAGCGCCTTTACCACAAACGCCTGTGTTACCAACATCATCTACTGGCACTTCATCAACTGCTGTACCGGTTGTTTTTCAGTGCCAGATTGCTATCTGGACAGTTGCGGATTTACTGATTCTGGCTGACGCACCACGCCTTGATAACAGTCAGATGACACTGCTGCGCAATATCCTGCAAGCCATTGGCCGGGCAGAAACCCTGTCTGATGCCAGACAATTTTCCTGGCCTTTGCCGCAACGCAAAGACAAAAATGTGATTGCCGCCAGAGAACATTTCCAGGGATTGCTGGATGGCGGTTTGCTCCAAACTATAGGGCTGAGACAAATTCTGTGTTTTGGCGACAGCATCGGCGCGCTACTCAGCAGCAACGACACAGAAAGCAACCTACAGCAATATCAGGATTGGCCCGTCACCACAGTGTGTGCATTGCATGAAATGCTGGCGCAACCATTGCGGAAAGCAGATACCTGGCGCGCACTACAAGTGCTGGTTCGCAATTGAATATACGGCCTGCCCGTCTCAAGGATTTTGGCGAACTGCTGTTTATTGAAGAACAGGCGCATATCTATCCCTGGCCTGAATCAACGCTGCACTGGTGCCTGGAACAGCCACATTTACGCTGCTTTGTGATGGAGCATGAGCGAACTATTACCGGCTTCGCCATATACGAATGCGTGCTGGATGAAGCCACGTTGTTGAATCTTGCAGTCAACCCTGAAGTTCAGGGTAAAGGCCTGGGCCGGAAATTGCTGCGCCAGAGTTTACTGGTATTGGACGCAACGATTGGCAAAGTGTTTCTGGAAGTGCGCGTTTCCAACGCAACAGCTTTACACCTCTATTTATCTGAAGACTTTGTTGAAATTGGCACCCGCCGCAATTACTACCCGATAGCAACAGGACGGGAAGATGCGCGGGTACTTGAACTTAATCTTGACGCTTATCGCACGAAGTAGCACCCATACTCCGGAGTGGATAGATATCAAACCGGGTAGATTCCCCCGCTATCACCAAATCCGGCTTGCAGTTATCAAGATGTGGCGCATGACGCGGCCTTTTGACCACGACACGATAACGCGCAACATTCAGCGCCAATGGCAACAACGCATCCGCATCTTCATCTGCCCCCACCAGCGTATGGAATGCCGCCATATCTTTTTTGACTGCAGCACTTTTTCTTTTTTCAGGGAACATCGGATCAAGATATATTACATCTGGGCGAGCATGATCGGGTAATACAGCCATGTGCTCACGCGCATCCAGTGACAGCAACTGCATGCGATAGACAATGGCGCGCACTGCAATGTCTTCACTGGCACTGGCGCGCAAAAGGCCATCCTGCAGAAGCAAATGCACCAGTGGCGAGCGCTCACATAACTGTATCGAACAACCCAGGGATGCCAACACAAATGCATCACGTGCCAGGCCAGCCGTACAATCCAGTACCGATGGAACAATATTGCCGGATTTAAGGCCGATTGCCCTGGCAACAGACTGTCCCCGCCCGCCCCCATGCAAACGCCTGTGATGATTTGCACCGCTTGTAAAATCGACAGCAATCTCACTCTTGCCTTGCCGCAACGCCACGCCTTTTTCATCAACATGCAACAGAAATGGGAAACAGGAGCGCAGGGATTCAGGTTCACCTGCTGCCAGTAATGGCACAGACAGCTTGTCTGCTATTGAAGTGGCCCGGACAAGACACGATGCCTGCGATGACCACACTGCCAACGCAGACGATAGCCGGGATTCACACTCAGGCACGCCGGGCGCGCCTGCGGCGTAACCACGACACCATCAGTGTAACCACTGTCAGAAGTACAGGCACTGCAGCCATATTGATCACCTTGAGCACAAAACCCAGGTGTTCGACATCGCTATTCAACTGGCGCTGTACATCGCGCAAATTTTTCCTGATTTTCAGTTTTTCTTGCTGGAATTTATGAATTTCTGCTTTCTGCTCTGGCGTAAGTTCAACAGCAGCGGGATCTGCACCCTGTGCACTCAGTGCTGCAATTTTTTGCTCTGCCACAGACAGTGCTTGCGTAAGCGCATCTTCCTGCTCACGAAGCCGGCTACTGGCTGCTTTCTCCAGTGCATCCACCCGTGTAAACGGGCGTTGGTAAGTGCCACGGCTGCGCAAGCTGACCAGATCCATACTGCCACCCAGTGCATCAACCATGTTGACCAGCATGTCTCCATTCGCTGCAAAAGGCGTCGCCATTACCTGGCCGTAATAATCCTGCCGGTCTACCCACATACGGTCACCCAATACGTCAGTATCTGCAACGACAATGACCTGCACAGGTTCACTGGATCCAGTCAGGACACTATCGGAAAATTGACTGGTCGCCGGTTTCCCATCCGGGAATGCCGTTTTGACGTTACCGTTAACGAGTGCAGCAAAATGGTAACGCTGGTTGTCTGGTTTCATCTTCGCCAGCAATTCTGCATGGTTGCCAATGGCACTGTATTGCTCGACATCCATCAATTCCGTCTTGTCGCTGGATGTCAGCAACGGAATAAACTGTGTGCCACTTCCAGCAATCGGCGACAACGCACCCACAGAGGCAACATTGATATTTTCCAGATCAGCAATCACATTCTGCTCGCGATTGATGGCCGCGCCTTCCAGACCAAGAATACCTGCATGCGGCAACTCACGACCATTCGGTTCTACAGGAATGCTATGTGCATATCCAAGATCCAGTACAACCTTTTTGGGATCATACGCAATGCCCCAGGCAGTAAACAATTGGTCCAGACTTGAACTGCGATCTGCAAAACCGTCACCCAGCATAGATTCGCTGTCATCCATTTCAGCAAAAGGATCAACAAACGTGAGCAGCTTTCCCCCGCGTAATACAAACTGGTCAAGCGCAAACAAGGTTTTCTCGGGCAACAAATGCGGATGGATGACAATTAACATATTCAGGTCATCATCTATCTTGTCAACGGCAGGGTCTATCTGGCGACGTATATCAAACAATTGCTTCATCTGGTCAACAATGAGCCAGCCCGGGCGTGGACGATTGGTTTTTGGGTCCATACTACGGAAAACCGGCAACCCGGAAATAACACCAGCTAAAAGAGGTGCAGGACGATTGAGCCTGTAAATTAACTGGCTTATCTCATATTCAAGCAGGTTTTCCTTTTGCGGATTGAACAGCGCGATGGTTTCAGTACGATCACCACGTGAACCTGCAAGACCAAGATAAATTGATTCGCTGCGCCCGTTGGGCAACCCCTGCAATCCAGCGGCTGCGGCAGCATCTTCCTCTTCAGAAAAAACTTCCGGGTGAATAACATCCAGCTTCAGCTTGCCATCAGCAGCGCGCTGATACTCTTTTAACAACTCATCCACACGTTTCGCGTAATTGCGTAGCGCCGGTATTTCACGCGCGAGCGATTCTGAATAATAAAATTTCAATGTGATGGGGTCATTGATATTTTTCAGGATATTTCTTGTGCCAGAAGACAAGGTATACAATTTGCCTTCTGTCAGGTCGATCCGCCACTGTCCTAAAACAGACAAGCCCATCACGCCAACCAATAACAGCATCAACAATGCCGGCAAAGATAATTTTTTCATAGAATCACTCGGCCTTTTTCTGTTCAATCACAATACCTGTGGCAGCAAGCCAACAAGCAATGAAAAACGCATAGAACAACACATCCCTGAGGTCCAGCACGCCACGTGAAATCGCATCAAAATGGGTCAGCAAACTCAACTGGGCAACGGCATCTATCAACAACTGGGGCAAAACACCCGAAAGACTGTCCAACAATTGCGGCGTACCCAGCAAGACGAACAGGAAGCACGTGCTGACGGTAAGCACAAACACTATCACCTGACTTTTACTGGTCGCAGACAAACAGCAGCCTATAGATAAAAACGCCCCCGCCATCAACCAGCTGCCAAGATAAGCCGCCAGAATAGCGCCATTATCAGGTTCACCCAGATAATTCACGGTGATCCAGAATGGAAAAGTCAGCAGCAATGCCAAGGCAACAAATAACCAGGCTGAAAAGAATTTTGCCAACACAATCGAACGCAATGTCAGTGGCAAGGTCAGCAATAATTCTATCGAGCCACTTTTACGTTCTTCGGCCCAGATACGCATCGCAATAGCCGGCACCAGAAACAGGTACAGCCATGGTTGATACGAAAAGAAGACTTGCAGGTCTGCCTGGTTTCGCTGATAAAAACCACCCAGTTCAAATGTGGCAAACCCGCACAACACCAGAAAAACCACCAGAAAAACATACGCCAGTGGTGTGGCGAAATAGGCTTGCCACTCTCTCCTGGCAACCGTCATAAATGCAGGCATCACACACCTCCCGTGACAGAACGGAACACATCGTCAAGCCGACCCGACTCTGAACGCGCCGCCAATGCAGCCGGCGTGTCATCCACCAGCATCTTGCCATGGGCAATAATCATTGCACGCGTACAAACAGCTGCGACTTCCTCCAGGATGTGGGTAGAAACAATCACCAGTTTGTCTTGTGAGAGGTTTCGGATCAGTTCGCGCACGTGGTGCTTCTGGTTAGGATCCAGACCATCAGTTGGCTCATCAAGCACCAGCACCTGCGGATCATGCAGGATTGCCTGTGCTATACCAACGCGTCGGCGATAGCCTTTAGACAAGGTATCAATCGTCTGGAACAACACATCGCCCAAAGCTGATTTCTCTACGGCGATTTCAATGGCGCGCTTTTTTTCCTGGCCGCGAAAACCCCGTACTGCAGCAATAAAATCCAGGAAACCTTGCACGCTCATTTCCCCGTAACTGGGTGCGCCTTCAGGCAGGTAACCGATCCGTTTCTTGGCAGGCAGTGGATCACGCCAGATATCATGGCCAAACACCAGTACGCGACCGCCGCTGGGGCGCAGGAACCCTGTCAGCATTTTCATGGTGGTGGATTTACCCGCACCATTGGGGCCAAGAAAACCCAACACTTCACCCGGGCTGACCGTAAAACTCAAATTATCGACAGCCGTAAAATTGCCAAACTGGCGGCTTAGGTTTTCAACCTGGATCATGATCAGTTTTTCCCCTTACAAAGACTACGTACAGGATTGGCATACATTGCCAGCCAGTATTTGCGGCATTCTTCCGGACAATTCAAGAGGCGCTGTTCAAATAATGCCCGCTCCTGCTGGACACGCTCCAGACTGAAAATTTCCGCCGGGTATCCGCATCTCCCTTCTGCTTTTTCACCCAAGGCAGCGATCGCCAGATAATTACTGGGGAAGAGCACATAATTGCCGATAACCTGCCTGTCGATTTCTTCAGTGACAGCTTCCGGTGTATCAAAATCTGCACGCAAGACATCCCCGAAACTGACATGCACCCTGCCCTTGTTTCCTGCAATACCGGCGGCAATGCTTTGTACATCTTCATGCGTGTCTTTCTGGTAACTGCCGTGCGTTGCTTTCTCATGCAACTCACGTGCCTTCGGAATATCACAAGGATCCCATTCGTAGGAAATCGATACAGGCACGATATTCAGTTCGCGCACAAAATCAGCAAAGGCTTGCTCCTTGGGTTTGCTGATGGCGAACATTTTTATGATGGCTTCTTCTGTACGATCCAGCCCGTCTTTTGCACGGCCTTCCCGTTGCGCAATCCACACAGAAGATTTTTCGTTGACGATGGAATGGTGGATATAGGCTGACAGCTGCTTGAGTGCCACATAGATTTTTTTGGGCGCTGTCTCACCGCGTTTTACCAGAAAACTTTTGTTGAGCCGCATCAGATCAGATGCAAAAGGTTTTGTGAGCAGGTTGTCACCGATGGCGATTCGCACAGTATCCATGCCGTTATGCCACAACACCCAGTTCACAAATGCCGGATCCATAGCAATATCGCGATGGTTGCTGACAAACAGATACGCCTGACCGGCATCCAGACGATCCAGCCCGGACACTGTCAGGCCAGTACTGGTGCCGGTAATCATGCGCTGCATATAGGATTCGATAACAGACTGGAAGCTTTTCACGTCTTGCACAGACCGTGTCTGCCGTTGCAACTGCCACTGCACCAACGGCCTGAGGATACGCCCCGCCCAACCGGGCAAGGCGGGGAAACGGAAACGTACAAGCGCAGCAAGAAATTCAGGATCAGCCAGAATACGCGCCAATACCCCTTTTACTTCTTCGTCGCGGTATGGGCGGATGTCGTCGAAACGGGCAGTATCAGTGTGTTCAGGAGAAGACATACGCATCACTAGCATTGGAACGAGCCGAGCACGTTACCGAAATCAGCAAGCTTTGCAAAGACTGTCGACCAGCTCCTTGAATGTTTCACGATTTTTCTGGTTCAGCGTCATCAATACCTGATGCGCCTGCAGCACCTTTTCCCTGGCCTCTTTCTCGTCCAGTGTGGCTGCCTGCAGTTCGCAATCAGCTACCGCACAGACTTCACGGGTGCGCTGGATATCGAATATCTGCTCGAAACCCATGCTGTTCAGCAAGCGGATAATGCTGTCATTGTCTGTGACCGCCAAAGGCCGTATGTGCAGTTGCTTGCGCACAAACAACGCCATCTTTGCCAACATGCCCAGTGTTGTACTGTCCAGGCCTTCTGTTTCCGTCAGATCGACGATCACCGACTGGCAGGACACACAGGAAAACATTCGCTCAACAAACTGGTCTATCGTCGAGGATAGCGTCAAGCGCACATCCCCCACCAGTTTCAGTACATATGCACCGTTATGCTCGGCGACCAGAACACGTCCTTCCATCTCACACCTGTCTTACAAGGATTCTTTCAGGGTTAGGCACGCTGGCTCTCGCTTCATGCGGTCTTCACCAGTGTCATGATGGCGATGTCATCAGGAGCATCGCCTACCGCATCCATGTTCAACTGTTGCTCAATGCCACGCTGCGTGCGATCACTGGCCGCTACCAGCTCAAGCAACATGGCTTCCTTCTCGATCAGTCCTTTGGCGGGTATCACTTCCAACACACCATCTGAACACAGCACCAGCGTAAAACGCGCTGGCAACTGCACACTGTAATTCTGGTACCGGGCTTCATGGAGTATGCCAACCGGCATCCCGTTACCCCCAAGATATTGCACACCCTCATCCGTTGCCAGTATCGGCATCGGCAGGTGACCGGCGACACTATACGCCAGTGTATTGCTCTGGCGGTCCAGTACTGCCATAAACATGGTGACATGCTTGTCGATACCGGCTGCCAGCAGCTCTCGGTTGTAGTAAGACAGCACATCAGCCGGCGTGGGAAATGGCGATGCATCGCCGCGAATCGCTGCCTCACGGGTCTCCCGGTACACATTCAGGGAAAAATGGCGCAACAGGGCAGTCACAAAGGCTGATGACACGCCATGGCCAGAGACATCGGCAATATAGAAACCCAGGAAATCCTCGCCGAATTTCACGTATTCAAGGAAGTCACCGCTGAGATACAGCGAGGGAATGATGCAGTGCGAAAAATGGTAAGGGCCAGCGGTGAGGTCCTGCTGCGGGAAGAGCTTGAGCTGTAACTGCCGGCCGGCCTGCTGGTCCTGCTCCAGTTCGCGCAAGTATTCAGCCATCTCGCGATTGGTCTTTTCCAGCTGCTCGCGGTAACAGCGGTTCTGCTCGACCAGGCGCACACGCTCCAGGCACTTGTCGATAGCGTGTTCCAGTACCCTGAAATCAACAATCGGTTTGACCAGATAGTCTGCTGCACCGTAACGCAGGGCTTCCACCACATCCTGCATGCTGCCTGCCCCGGACATCACGATGACGGGCACAGGCTGGGGAGATGCCGCTACCGCACGCAACAGGGCGAGACCGTCCATACGCGGCATTTTCAGGTCAGTAATGATCAACGATGGCGGATTATGCTGGAAAGCCGCGAGCGCGCTGGCACCGTCGGCCACTTGTTCCACTTTATAGCCGCTGTCTTCCAGGAATGCGGCCACGCTCAGACGCACCATGGCATCATCATCAACCAGCAATATTGTGCCCGGGACAACAATTGAACCTGGAACATTTACAGGACCGTCGGACATTCTCGCCGCTCTCCAGTGCCGGGCAACCGGCTTTTGACTGGGTGGAAACCCTACTCCCATCACATGGGGCACGCAAGCTTGACGGGCACCACCAGATGGGATGGCCCAAACCCTGTAGGGCAAACGGGTGATGCCATGATCACAAGGCTTTTTGTATGCTGCCATTCTTCATGAGACACGATGACACCTATGGCTTCCCTGCACTTTACCCCCCTGCAAATCGTGCACATGGCCGGCCATCTGGCTTGGGCCTGTGTGACCAGACCACTATTTTCCGCTTTTCGGTCTGACGATGTCGAAGGGTTCTACCCGGACCCTTATCCCGTCTACAAAAGGATGATCAGGGAAGCGCCGATTTTTTACTCCCCGCGAAACTTGTGCTGGGTGATCAGCGAATCGTATGACACCGTCATCAGCCTGATGAAAGATGACCGGCTCAGTTTCAACTTCAAGGAATGGAAATTTGCACCACAAAAACCGGAACACAAAAAAAATGCCCTGGATCACATCACCGACAATATGTTGATGGCGATGTCCAAAAAAGACCATATGCGTGTGCGGAAATTGGCCATTCCAGCTTTTTCACCCCGCATCGTTGAAAATATGCGCCCGGAAATACAGCGCGTTGTCCGTGAACATTTTGATGCCATCCATCAGCGCGAATTTGATTTTGCCCCACTGGCCAAATCCATCCCGCTTGCAGTATTGGCAAAATATGTGGGTGTCCCTACAAACTACCAGAAAGAATTTGAAGGTCTCTCACAGGCCATTCTCGGCAATTATGATCCGACAGAAAATTTTGACCTGGACCTCGCCCTGAAAGGCATCATCATGCTGAAAGAGCTTGTGGCTGAAAAACGGGCACACCCACAAGATGACCTGATCAGTATCATGGCCACAACAGTGGAAGATGGCGAACGACTCAGTGAAACGGAAATGCTGGCGCTGTTATCGGCAGTACTCGCAGCAGGCCCTGATACAACCCGCGACCACCTTGCCAATCTGGCGTTGGTACTGGCATTGCATCCCCATGCATTACAGACACTGCACGACCATCCTGAACGGGTAGATGACATAGCAAGGGAAGGCATGCGCTGGCGAAACTTTGGTCACAGCGGTGCCACACGTTTTGCATTGCACGATATGGAAATTCTCGGCCAGAAAATTGGCAAGGGAGAAATGATACGGCTGATGTTTCCCTGCGCCATGTACGATGAACGCGTGTTTGCAAATCCTTCAACATTTGATATCAACCGTCCGAATCTGGAAAAAGTCGTATTTTTCGGCGTAGGTGTACATTACTGCCTGGGAGCAGCACTGGCACGAACGATCACAGAGGAAGTGCTGATCGAGTTAGCAAAACGGTATCCACGGCTGGAGCTGGCCGAGCCGCCGGTCTATCACAAGAACATGATTTCACGCCGTATGGAATCACTCAAGCTGAGAGTCCCTGCATAAAAAACTGACCAAGGAGAATCTATGATGGTTTCAAATAGCACGATGACGTTTGCAAAATGTATCACTGGCCTGGCGGCTATTGTCTGGATGGGTTATGGCGCCTGGTTGACTGTCGACCCGAAAGGCCTGTCGTACATGGGCATGGAATTCAACCACTGGAGTGTCACTGTTGAAGTGATGGCAATGTACGGCCTGACAGAATTTTGCCTTGGTGTATTTGCCCTTCTGGGCGTGCTAAAACCCAAGCGTTACCTGCACGCGAATCTCGTGTTGTGGTTCCTGATTTTTACAGCACTCTGGGTTGGCAGAATTATCGGCATTGCTGTATGGGGAGGCGATTACACGTTCACATTTGGCGCTGCGGGCTTACCTGCAGGTTACAACCCCGGCACTGCATACTTCTATGAGTTTCCGTTTTCAGTGTTGTTTGGCATTGCACTCTGGCAGACACGCAACCATCCGGATATTTGACCCGGATATTTGGCCAGTTTTTTACATAAAAAAACCGCTTCTCAGCGGTTTTTTTCTTCCTCCGTCAGCTGACGGGCTTCCTCTTCCAGCATCACCGGAATGCCATCCCGTACCGGGTATGCCAAGCCACTTGCCTTGCAAACCAATTCCTGATTCTTCTCATCGTACACCAGCGGCGCCTTGGTAACAGGGCATACCAGAATGGCCAGCAGTTTTTCATCAATCATAGGTAACCCCCTAAAATTTTATGCATATTAACATCTACCCCCGAGAAAAAAACACAATACAGGCAAAGGGGCATTATTGATCAGGATTCACTAGTGTCGTCGCCGGGTAAACGTTGACTTGACACGTTTTGATTTAAGCATATAGACACACCAACAGAGAGAGACCAGAAACAGCCTTAAAAACTCATTAACATCTTTTTGCGCCAACGCCCCCATCTCATCAGGGAACAATAATTGCAGCCCAACCATATCAATCAAGGAATACAGGACAATAGCCGCCTGAAAAATTATATAAAACACAGGGTATGTGTTCCTCTTCTGGAAAAAAATCACAACCAGAAATAACGAGAAAACAAATAAAGGAACAAGAATAAACCACTCCATAAAAACAGCATTGACAAACCAACCATCCGGGTAACTATCCTTAACGATAGAGAGCTGGATATTTGAAAAAACAATTACATAGTTACGGGCCGCTGCCAGCAATATCAACGGGCACATCACAATGCCTAACGCATGCAACGCCAACCAACCCCGTATTCCCTGTAAAGCCGGATCAGCAACATACCCGGAAAGCCCAGCAGGATCATACAAATACAAATACTTCCAGAATACAAAAAACGAAACCCCAAAAATCGATAGAGAAATGAAAATCATCGGCCAATTAACATCCGAAGAAACCGGATAATCTTTACCGAAACCAATAGAAGGACTTGGCTTCTGAATGGAATAAGATGCCAAAGAAAGCACCTTATCAATATTTTCAGCGTGAGAACCTATATCTTCAGGCAGCACATAATCACGGAGTGACTTGTAATTATAATCAATCTGCAACTCTCCTTTCCCAACCTTTACAGATCTGGAAAATACAAAAGCAGGATCCTCAACCGTACTGAATTCATCCTCAAATTGTGATTTTGGCGGCAACGCAATTGTAGTATGGTGCGTATAAGCCACCGGGTGGTTTACCGAGTAAGGCATTGTCCTGACAGGGGATGTAACCCTCTTGATATTGTCCCTAATTAGAAACGGCTTTAAATTAACCTGGATATATCGACCATCTTCCGTTTCTTCCCAAATATTTTTTATTGCATAGCTTTCAGCTGTCTCAAACTTGTTATTTAAAACATCATCCATGATTTTAATTTTTGAAGAATTAGATATTTCAGGATAACTTTGCGAAAGATAATTTAAATAATTATTTTCAATTTTATCAATAGAAATCTCAGAAAACTCTTTCCGCATATTATCAGCAAAATACCCGCCATAAACAGAAGAAATAGAATAATCAGCAGGGCCAGGGTTATTTTTGCTTAAATCAATTTTTTCATATACCAATTTTGCGTGTAGCTTTTGTATATCATCAGCCATATGAACAAGTTCATTTGTATCCGGGGCAACCACTAGTGCGTAGTCATAATGCGGCGTATACAGCGCCTGCAACGATTTGGCCTGATATGTCAGGGACGGATCCAGCCAATAGCGCTTCCCTCCTATTCGCACATGTACAATCACATGGTTAAAAGCTACTGGCGTAGGCAAACCTTCAAGCAACAACTTACCGCTATTGTTATGCACCAGCGCCGGAAATGCCTCAATATGCAGCGCATTCAACAACCTGACCAGCAATCTTGACTTGTCCTTGCAGTCACCGTATCCCTGGCTGACAACATCATCAGGCGAACCGGGTTTATGCGAACGGGAACCCATTTCAATACCAAGATACCGGATATTATTCTGCACGAATGCCAGAGCCGCCATAGCGCGCTCTTCATCCGAGTTACCTGCAAGTTTGAATTGTTCAACCAGTTCTTGCAGCTTTGGCGAAAGGCTATCCGCTTCATAAAGAGGCAAAGCCCACTTCACAACCTGCTGCCACTCATTCATATTGCTGATGTAAACACCAGGCATGGCATCGTACCAACTGGGAATATTTTCATCCATATTTTTGGCAGGCACATCCTGCGCTTGCCACACATATTCCACAACTCCATCATGTGTTGCAGTAATCGGCTTTACATCTGTATTGTGATTGCGGAAATACAGGGGAGTATTTTCTGGCCACAGCAAGCGTGAATACATTAACCCGACCGGCACACCCCATTGCATTGGTATATATGTTGCAAAAATATCCTTTAAAATCGGATTAATCCCTTCAATGGTATAGCTATACTCTACAGTATCGCCTACTTGTACATCTTCCATAAACGCATTGAATGTCCTGACCCCATCATAAATCTGGTAAGCCAACTCTCTTTCTTGCTGTATCACACTTATTTTACTTTTCTTGATTCTATCAAAGGATTTTCCATTCCGTTTCACCACCATGCTATGAATACAAAGCACTTCATATGCGGGATCAAAATCGATAGACAACCTGGATATTTCTTCCACACCAGAAACATTCAGGGCCTTGGCTGCAATATGCCTGTATCGCGCCTTCTCCTGGCCTATCGAACGGGTCTGGTAATCCAGAAGTGGATATGAAACACCACCACTACCTGTTTCCCGGTCTGCCAAGTGATTCGGATCAATCTGGATGTCTGTTACCCAATCGGGTTTATCGCTGATGCAATACTCTTCTGCATTAGCAGGCAATGCCATTATCAGCATCACCCATAAAGGCACCACAACCAGTTTGCGAAAGAGCTGCGCAAGATATTCGTTACGTCCGGGATTCAATGGATATCCTATGGCTTCAAATGGGTTCAAGGTACGGCAACTGTTTGCAATCCTAGCAGACGCCGGGCATACCCGAACACATAGATTTATAAATCCAGGAAAGCAGCATATTCCTCTGGTGTATTGATATTGATGAAAGACACTCCTGCATCATCCCAGTCCAGCGCCAGTGCACCCACAGATTCATACCATGGCATCACTTTGCGTTCACCACCTGCCAGATAGGCGTTGAGGCTACCCAGCAAATCTCGCCGCACTATGGCATACAGCGGCTGCGGCTTGCGTGCCTTGCGCACATACACCAATGGCACATTCTGCTCACGCGCCACATGCAGCAGTCGAGTGGCAAAGTTGGCAGGCAATACAGGGTTATCACAGGGAGCCGTGAGCAGCCATTCCCTGCTGGCGTGCTTCAGCGCAGTGGCCACGCCTCCCAGCGGCCCGAGATCCGGCTCGGCATCCTCCAACACCGGCACACCCAGGTCAGCTAACTGGCGCGGCACCGGCGCACCGGCCACCACCACCTCATTGACCTGTTGCTGTAGCTGGATGAGCAAATGCGCAATGAAGGTATTGCCACGATAATCAAGGAACAACTTGTGCTGCCCCATGCGTCGACTCTGGCCACCAGCAAGAATTGCTGCTTGTACTTCTGGCAGGATAAGGGGAATGCGCATGCCTGCTGTCCCGGTTATTTCAGCTCGCGCAGAAAATTCAGCACCGCCGATGAAAAAATATCATTCTGGTCTCCGGCCACCATGTGGCCAGCATCCTGGATATCCACATACTGCGCATGCGGCACCATTTCCAGAAATGCACGCGCCGATTCCGGGCTTACCAGATCACTGACACGGCCACGCACCAGCAATGTGGGGATCGTCAATGCACGCGCCGCTTCTTCCAGAAAATTGACACGGATTGTATCGCCGGTATTGTGCGGGCGCCGGTCAAGGAATGCCGGATCCCAATGCCAACGGTAACGGCCATCCTCACACAAGCGTAAATTCTTTTTCAGGCCATCGTGATTCTTTTTTTCAGGATCGGTTGGACGTGTACGATGCGGTGTGTAGCTGGCCACAAAATCTGCCGCATCGTCCAGCGAGGCAAAACCAGCAGCTGCATGTTCCAGCATAAAATCACGGATACGCGACAAACCATCGGCTTCCATGTGCGGCGTGATATCGACCAGCACCAGGGCATGCAACAAATCCTGGCCTGCCATATCGTGTGCCGTCAGCGAAGAAATCCCTCCCAACGATGCCCCTACCGCTATGGGTTTACGCTCAAAACTGCCTGCAACATCAATAATATCTTGCGCATAGGTACGGAAATCATAATCCTTGTCATGCGCCCAATCGCTTTCACCATGGCCGCGCAAATCCAGCGCCACTGCATAAAACCCTTCATCCGCAATTTGCTCTGCTGTTTTGCCCCAGGCATGGCGTGTCTGTCCACCACCGTGTGCCAGCAAGACAGGTTGCCACTGCGGATCGCCATACGCATCTGCCATCAAACGGATATTGCCGCGTGTGGTTCTGAACTCTATTGGATGCATTTTTTTACTCACAGGTATTTTGACATCAACTCGCCGAGCGTTTCATACGTGCGTGTCTTCAGGTTCAGCCACCACGCACTGTCGGGATTATCGCGTTTTTCCTTTGCATCATTCGCCTTGTCAAGGATATAGGCATGCACAGCATCAGCATCCTGTTCATTCAGCACATCGGCAAAACCTACCATGCCCAGCCCCTTCAACGCACCGCCCAGCACAATCGGCTTGAAGTTCTCATGGAACGGCGGCGCCATCCAGCGCAAATCCGGCACACTTTTGTTCGACACAACATTCACACCATGGCATCCCACACAAAATGTGTTGTACACGTTTGCGCCGTGCTTGAGTTGCTCATCACTGACAGCCATCCGTGGTGGTGGATCAAACAGCTGATCCGGTGGGAGTGCAGGCAATTGCGCCGTGCCACCCAGCTTGAATGTGAGGATCCGGCTGCGAGGCTCACCAGGCGGTGTAGGCATGCCGCCGGTAAGACCGAAAGCACCGCCCCAGCCCGCCATGACAGTGACATACTGTTCACCATCCACACTGTATGTGACAGGCGGCGCAATCACACCGGCCTGTGTTTTGTATTCCCACACCTTGTCGCCATTGTCCGCACGATAGGCCACAAGCCTGCCATCAGCAGTACCCTGGAAAACAAGGTTCCCTGCTGTGGATAACACACCACCATTCCACGTTAATGGATGCTGCACTTCCCATACTTTCTGCTGCTTCACCGGATCCCATGCCAACAATGAACCGCTGGTGACTTTGCGGCTGATCACATCCTGGAACAGTTGTTCACCCGGCGGCAATTCAATGGTGCTCGTGCCTGTATTCCAGTAACCATGGTGCCGCTTGAAATTTTTATCCTGACCGTACTGGAACATACCATCGATCACAGGAATATAAACAAGGTGCGTCTGTTCTGAATAAGACATGGGATGCCAGTTGTGCGCACCCATCGGCGAAGGCCGAACCAGTGCAGGTTTGTCACGATAATTCACATCAGGATTTTCTATCGGACGGCCATTCGCATCATAGCCCAGCGCCCAGTTCACCCGTGCATAGGGTACGGCAGATAAAAATTTTCCGTTTTCGCGATCAACCACAAAAAAGAAACCATTTTTGGGTGCATGCAAAATCACTTTACGTTGTTCACCTTGCCAGGGAATATCAGCAAGGATCATGTGCTGGGTAGAGGTATAGTCCCAACCGTCGTTTGGCGTTTCCTGATAATGCCAGACGTATTCACCGGTATCCGGCCTGATGGCCACAATCGATGCAGTGAACAGATTGTCTTTGCCTTCAGGGTTACGCAAGTAACGGTTCCATGGGCCCGCGTTACCCACACCGATATACAGCAAATCAAGATCAGGATCGTACGCCATCGAATCCCAGACAGTGCCACCGCCACCGCCTGTCCACCATTCACCGCTCCAGGTTTCGGCAATTTTTTTCATCAATTCATTTTCAAAACCGTCAGCCGGATTACCCGGCACTGTGTAGAAACGCCATGCCTGCTGACCCGTCTCTGTGTCATACGCAGTGATATAACCGCGCACGCCGTACTCTGCGCCGCCATTACCGATAATCACTTTGCCTTTCACCACACGCGGCGCGCCGGTGATGGTGTAAGGCCAGACTTTATCAATGGTGAGTGTTTCCCACACTTTCTGGCCAGTGCCGGCATCTATTGCCACCATCCTGCCATCCAGCGTGCCGACGAATACCTTGCCATTCCATACAGCCACACCACGGTTAACGACATCACAACAGGCATGCACCGCCCAGGATTTATCAACTTGCGGATCGTATTGCCATAACAACTCGCCTGTCCGCGCATCATTGGCATACACCACACTCCAGTTGCCGGTGGAATAGATCACGCCATTGATCACGATCGGGGTCGCTTCCAGACCACGGTTGTGCCCCGTGTCGTAATGCCATGCCAGACCGAGTTGCTGTGCATTCTGGTCGTTAATCTGTGTCAGCGGACTGAAACGCTTCTCATCGTAGGTGCGGCCATGCGCCAGCCAATTGCCCTGCTCGGCATTCGCCGCCACCAGTCTCGCATGATCAATAGCGGCATCGGCACGCCGCTCATCCGGGGTCATCGCAGCCAGGGATACCGCGCACGCGGTGGCAAGAACACTACCAAGCAAAAGACGTTTCATCATAAGAAATCCATGCATAACTGTTAGAATTGGAAGCTGGTCTGATGACATGATAGCCAATCTGGCCTGTAACGCCTCACGGAAAACACCTACCCAACATCAATACACGACAAATGACTGATGCTGCATATCGTTCTGTACGAACCGGAGATCCCGCCCAATACCGGCAACATAATGCGACTGTGCGCCAACACGGGTTTCGCATTGCACCTGATTGAACCGCTGGGTTTTACCATGCAGGAAAAACAACTACGCCGCGCCGGACTGGATTATCGCGATAGCGCCACCACTACCCGTCACCGCAACTGGCAAGCTTTTCTGGATACCGTCAAACCGCAACGCATCTTTGCACTCAGCACCAAGGGAACACGCTGCTATTCTGATGTGACATTTGAAAAAAATGATGCCGTCGTGTTTGGGCCAGAAACACGCGGGTTGTCACGCGACTTCCTGGATGCACTCGGCAGCGACAACGTATTGCGCTTACCCATGCAGCCGGACAGCCGCAGCCTGAACCTCTCCAACACCGTTGCAGTGGTGGCTTATGAAGCGTGGCGACAGTGGGGCTTTCACCCGTAGAAAAATTACTGCAAGGAAAATACAGGCAGTGAATCTTTCCACTTGTTTACATCATTAATATCGCTGTACTTCATGGAAACATTGTCACGCAGCCCTGTCATGCCAGCTTGACCGGGGCTCACCAGCAACAACTCGCGGCGCTTGGACGCCAGCAGCGCATTGCGATAAGTATCAAGCAAATCCTGACGCGTCATGCCTTGCAAGGCCGCTATCTGTTGCTGGCGATGATTGAAACCTGTGTAGTCCAACAATATATCGTTCCAGAATTCTTCCGTCTGTTCAGCCTGATTCTTTGGTTTTTCCTGCAGCTGGGTCAGCAGGGCTTGCCGCTGCTGCTCGAACCATGCATCGCCTTGTGCCGCAACAAAATTGAACTGCTCATGGATAAATTGCTCAATGCGGCGATTGATATCACCGATATCATGCGATGGCGACTGCACCATAAAAATGATGCCGGGCACACGCAACAGCGGGAAATATCGTGCGCCAACAACGTAGCCCAATTGCTGTTCTGTTCGCAATGAATGGAAAAACGGAGACTCCAGCACCTGCGCCAACATGGCAAAATGCATCTGTTGCTTCACATCGTCTGACGGCGCCTGAAAATACCTGATCAACGCAGCATCACCATGCTCCAGCGCATCCACAAACACACTGGAACCATCCGCCGCAGGCAAGGCCACCACACGGGCCGGCGCAGCTGGTAACCGGACAGGTGAAAGGTTAACCGTGCTTTCTACCAGTTTTCCCAGCTTGACTGCTTCCGACTCGTAGAAATTGCCATACACCAGAACATCTGCCTGGATAGTCTTGGAAAATTCCAGCATGTATTCCTGTACATCTTTCAGGGTCAGGGAGTCCAGAACGTCCAGATATTGTTTGCGCTCCCAGTTTCCATGCATCAGTACAGCTGGTACATCCTGCATTAACTGCAAATACGGCGACTGCTTGTCGGCATTACGCAATTCATCTCCCCATTGCGCCTTGAGCACATTGAAACGGGTTTCTTCAAACACCGGGTTGCGGAACGCATCCATCACAGCTTTCAACAACAAACCCTGTTTGTCGCTGTATCCCGTGAGCTGGAAGTTAATGCCACGCGAACGTTTCTTGATGGAAAAATCCAGCCCGCTCAGGTATGCGGTATACAACAAGGGATTCAGGCGGTCATTCAGCAAGCGGACGAACAACTCCGCCATTGCTGCATCACGCACAGAATCCGATGCATAGCGACTGCGCGCATAGACCATCACGCTGCCTTTGGGAACATTAAATACGGTGTCTTGCAAAAACCACAGGTTGAAATTGTCACCGTTATAAATTTTTTGCGGAATTTTGGCAGAATCACCCATCGTGGATAGCAGAGGAGCGGATTTTACTTTCAGCGCATCGGGTATAAAGATATTTTCTGCTGGCATGGCGATACCAGAAGAAACCGATTCCTGCTTCCACAACGACAACAAGTCCGGCGCAATCGATTCAACCTTGTACGGTGTGCTATAGAACAGGGACTTATTGCCTGACTCAATATCTGGCGCACTGATGACTGCCAGCATGTTGGCAGGATTCAACCGCGCCAACAGGTCATGTATCAGACCTGCATTCATGGATTCCATGAGGTATTGCCCACGCAATACATCTGCCGCTGGGTAGTACTGCAGGTTATTCGCCAGCTCGCTGACATAACCCGCAGCATCCTGCTTTTCATGAAACCGGAACGCCAGATCCGCAAGCGCTTTCTGTTCGTTGTACTGCCACTCCACTACACCATTTTTCTGCAGCATATTGACGGCCTGAAAAAACAGGCCGATCACTTCGTCAATGTGTTGATAGCCAGCCTCTGTCAACCTGATATCCACATCAAATGTTGCCGCAAAACGGTTTGATAAACCTGAACCACTTGCCAATGACTCAGCCCAGCCTCGTTGTTTCAGGACAGCGTACAGACTGCCCTCGCCTTCATGGCCCAGAAGATAGCTGACATACGTATCCGGTTTAGTCCTGTAATGCGCCTGCATGGAGGGCAGCGGAAACACCAGCTGCAAATGCCGTTCGTCACGGTTGGATTTCACCAGCAGACGCGCAGGCAATAAACCATCACGAAACACCGGTTTGGCCGCCTGGTCTATCTGGAGTTTATGGTTCGGCACCTGACTGAAAAACTGCTCCACCATCGCTTGTAACTCTGGCAGCGATTCACGCCCTATCACCACCAACGTCATGGTGTTGGCAGAATAGTGCTGGCGATAGAATGTCAGGAGATCATCACGCACTGCAGTGCCCGGCGAATCTGCCAATGTTGCAAGATTGCCGACACTGAATGTCGCCGCGGGATTATTGCTGTGGTACAGCTCACGATACACATCAGCCAGGCGACGGCTATCGTCCCGAATGCGTGCCTGATACTCGGAGTGCACAGCATTTTTTTCCCTGTCCACATACGCATCATTAAATAGTGGCGCAATAAAAAATTGTGAAAACCGGTCTAACGCCGGCTTTAACTGTTGCGGATCAATATCAAAAAAATAATTCGTGTGCTCAAGACTGGTAAACGCATTATGTGAACCGCCGTTATCACTGATGAACGCCTGGTATTCACCCGGCTCAGGGAATTTTTTTGTGCCAAGAAACAGCATATGTTCCAGAAAATGCGCCAGCCCCTGACGCTGCTCCGGATCATCCCCGCTGCCGGTTGCTACATCCAGTGCAGCAGCAGATTTATCGGTGTGGGGATCAGAGACCAGCAACACTTTCATGCCATTAGCCAACACCAGATTCCGGTAGTCCCGCTTGTCTGTCTCACCCTGCACCGGGTTGTCCAGCACTTCTGCTGCTACCGCAACTGGCTCTGCCGCCTGCAGTGATATCACAACAAACAACAGACAGAGCGCTGTCAATAAAGCCTGCAGCGAACGGGTCATGGCTGTCATTGGGGAAGTCGTTATCATTGCGGAATGGTTATCCTTCAGGAATGGCGTTGGAGAACATACCGGTATACACCTTGCGATTCACTCGCTTCGAGCAAACCGTGCCCACTTTGTTCCGCAAACGCAGCAAAATCACGCCACGATCCGGGGTCAGTCGCCAACACCTCGAGAGTATGTCCCACCTCCACATCCCGCAGGGCTTTGCGAGCCTTCAGGAGCGGCAGCGGACATTCGAGTCCACATACATCCAGCCGGTGTTGATGCCCAGTACAGGACGGTTTCGCGGGTATTGCCTTTGTCATACGATTTTCCACCTGATGCGGTGTTCTTGACGGCGCTTTCACATCGAGGTGCTAGTATATCCCAGCCACTACCACCATATTTGAGCCTATGTTTTTATTCCCTGCACAGCATCAACACCGTTATCTGTTGCCTGTATTGCTGGCCTGCCTGTTGGCATCTGCCTGCCTGACAGCCAACGCACAGCAAAACAACCCGCTGTTGCCTGAACTAGGGGACAACACCACGGCACTCGCCTCCAACGACGAAGTATACGAACTGGGCCAGAGTTGGCTGCGGCAATTCCGCGCCCGCGTGCCAGAATCACAAGACGCGCTGATGTATGCCTATCTGGATAACCTGCTGGAAAATCTGTCTACCAGTTCCGCGTTAGAAGACAAGCGGCTGGAACTGATCGTTGTCAAAAACCCGACACTGAATGCCTTTGCAGTTCCCGGTGGCATTGTGGGCGTACATAACGGCATTTTTCTCTACGCTGATGACGAGCAGCAGCTGGCCGGTGTGCTGGCGCACGAACTGGGCCATTTATCCCAGCGTCACTGGCAACGCAGTGTGGAAGAGCAACAAAAAAACAGCATCCCGACAATGGCCGGGATGTTGGCTGGTCTGGCTTTGCTGGCAACAAGCGGATCTGATGCAGGGATGGCGGCCATCATGTCCACACAGGCAGCCAATCTGGAAGCACGTTTACGTTTTAGCCGTGACAATGAAGCGGAAGCGGATCGTGTGGGCATGCAAACCATGGTCAATGCGGATATGGATCCACGTGCCGTACCGGCAATGTTTGAAAGTATGCAACGCTCGACCCGGTATATGGGGGAACGCCCGCCTGAATTCCTGTTATCTCACCCAGTAACAGAAAAACGTATTTCTGATTCACGCAACCGCGCTGAACAATACCCTTTAAAACAGTATCCCGAGAATCCTGAATACCAACTGATCAAGGCCCGGGCACGGCTTTCATTGGCAGAAAATCCTTCTGTTGCGGCGCGCATGTTCCAGAATGAACTCAACGGGGAAAACAGCCAACCGGAAGCTAGCCGTTATGGATTGGCACTGGCACAGATTGCGCAACGCCAGTTCAACGATGCGGAAAAAACACTGAAACCCCTGTTTGATAAATCGCCAGACACTTTGCCATATGCACTCGCGCAAGCCGATATCCTGAATGGGCAAGGCAGATACCCGCAAGCGCTCGCATTGATTGAACGCGTGCAGGCAAAAAATCCCCGTAATTACCCCGCTACACTGGTAGCCGCCAATATTCTTGAAAATATGAAGGAATACCGCAAAGCCATAAAACAGCTGGAAAACCTGCTGCCCCGTTATAGCAACATGCCCAATGTATGGTATGACCTGGCTGAATTGCGTGGGCTGGATGGCGATACCGGTGGCGTGCATACAGCCCGGGCAGAATATTACATTCTCAATGGCGTTTTTGATAAAGCCCGCCAACAGCTCACATACGCGCTTGAGTTTTATGCACATGACTACATGCAAAGTTCACGTGTGAAAGAACGCCTGCGGGAACTGGCTGTTATAGAAAGCCAGTCACTGGACGGCTAAGCAGCTAGCGTCGGGCTGCCGTAAAATCCAGCATGCGTTGCAGCGGTTTCATGGCACGCTCCGCCAATCCCGCATCAACATGGATTTCATGTTGCAAGCCGGGATTGCGCAATACCTGTTCCAACGCCTGTAAATCATTCATGGCCATCCACGGGCAATTCGCACAACTGCGGCACGTGGCACCACTGCCGGCAGTTGGCGCAATAATCAATTCTTTTCCCGCACCTGCCGCCTGCTGCATTTTGTAAAAAATGCCCTGGTCTGTTGCAACAATAAACTGCTTGCGATCCATCGTGCGGACAGCATTGATCAGTTGCGAAGTGGAACCCACTACATCAGCCAACTCAATAACAGAGGCAGGGGATTCGGGATGCACCAGCACAGCGGCATCCGGGTAAATCGCCTGCAAATCCAGCAAGCCGCGTGCCTTGAACTCTTCATGCACAATACAGCTGCCATTCCACAACAACATGTCCGCGCCAGTTTTCTTCTGCACATAATCACCAAGATGTTTATCCGGCGCCCAGATAATCTTCTGCCCTTCCGCATCAAGATGCTCGACGATATCGACAGCACAGCTGGATGTCACTACCCAATCAGCACGCGCCTTGACTGCAGCAGATGTATTGGCATACACCACAACAGTACGGTCGGGATGCGCATCACAAAATGCTGTGAATGCCTCTGCAGGACACCCGATATCCAGTGAACAGGTAGCCTCCAGTGCGGGCATCAACACACGCTTGTGCGGTGTCAGGATCTTGGCTGTCTCGCCCATGAATTTCACACCGGCGACGATCAGCGTCTTCGCACCATGATCACGACCGAAGCGCGCCATCTCCAGTGAATCGGCCACACAACCACCGGTTTCTTCCGCCAGCGCCTGCACAATCGGCGCCGTGTAATAGTGCGCCACCAGCACGGCATCCTGCTCGTGCAGCAGACGCATAATGTTGCGCTTTGCCTCCGCCACTTGCGCTGGTGTCATATCTGGCACAGAGGGATGATCCAGATAGGCACGCACGACCTCACGTTCAACCGAGGCTGCAATCTCCACTTCATTGACTCGCTTCACAGACGTACCACTGATATAAATATCCTTGAATTTTAACATAGCGCAATGTTACGGGCTGCACCTGTCACGCCAGCTGGCGTAGAATCGGCACAGGGCATTCTTCAAGGAGGCACGCCAGTCATGAAAAAAGATTCCCTGCCGGATCTGGGCCAGCACGTCAGTGGCGCCCATCTTGTTCCGCTCTTCGGTGACCGGTACGAGTACCAGAATGAACATTTCATGGACGTTGCCAATGACTTGCTGCGCAACGACATCTACCCGCTATTCCATTCCCAGGCCAGGGATTTTGTACATGAAGGCCGGGCGTGCGCCCTGCGGCATCTGGTGGACAACCATCTGGCATCGATGGAAACAGACCCTGTAGGTTTGAAACTGCTGGTTGCACCCAAAGGCATGGATCGCCATACCTTCGAGACCAAAATAAACAACCGGGATTTTGTGCATCCGCAATATTTTGCCGTCATTGCCAGCCCGGTCAGCAGGACCATCAAGCTGGAGTACTACAAAGGAGACATGACAGGTGAAACGGTTCACTATTACGAAAAACAGCCACTCGATTTTGAAGTCAACCGCGTGAAGCTGGGGTTCCTGAAGTTTACCGAACTGCTACCTTGATTGGGCTGTTTTGGTCGAGTCGTTGACTGCCTCGTGGATCTCTGCCATTTCATCACGGGTGAGATCCCGCCATTGCCCCGGCTTTAATACCCCTAATTGCACATTCATGATCCTTGTGCGTTTCAGTTTTGTTACCGTATAACCAAAATGTTCACACATACGGCGTATCTGCCTGTTGAGCCCTTGCGTCAGCACAATCCTGAAAACCTGTTTGCCCTGAATAGTGACCTTGCATGGTTTGGTGACGGTATCCAGTATCGGCACACCTTTTGACATCAGTTCAGCGAATTGCCCGCTCAAGGGTTTATCCACCGTCACGATATATTCCTTGTCATGTGCATTTTCGGCACGCAGGATCTTGTTGACGATATCGCCATCGCTGGTTAAAAAAATCAGGCCTTCCGAATCCTTGTCCAGTCGGCCTATAGGGAAAATGCGTTTCTTGTGGCCGATGGCATCAATGATATTGCCATGGATATGGCGCTCCGTGGTACAGGTGACTCCTACCGGCTTGTGATAGGCAATGTAGACACGGTCAGATTTGTTCGCAGCACTGGAATGGATTCGTTTGCCATCCACACGCACTTCATCACCTGGCAATATTCTTGTGCCAAGTTCAGAAGGCTTGCCATTGATCGTCACACGGTTCTGTTCAATCAGCTTGTCAGCTTCACGGCGCGAGCAAAAACCCGAATCACTGATAAATTTATTCAGGCGAATACCATTACCATCACTCATAATCTTTTAGACCACCAGGGCAATACAATCTGGCTTGATCACAATTTTTTTCTGCCGGAACAGGTTGCCTATAGATTTCTTGTAGCTGGATTTGCTCACGCGGTACTGGCGAAAGATATCTTCCGGCGTGCTTTTGTCTGTCAGTGTTGATACGTTGTTATTTTCTTGCAAGTGCTTGATGATTTTATCGGCCAGTTCATCGCGCGTCGTCTGGTTCTGCAAATGCAGGCACAGATCAATCTTGCCATCCTCACGCACTGCTTTCACAAAGCCCCGCAGCTTCTGGCCTGGCTGCAAAGGCTGCAAGATGTCGGAATTGAAAATCATGCCGAGGTAGCGATTATCGATCACCGCTTTATAGCCAAGCTCGGTTTTTGCGCTGACCAACAGACTGACAGCCTGCTGAGGTTGTAAATCATCCGCGCTTTCCGGCAAATACTTGCTGAGCTTTGAAGAAGCGGCAATACGCCCTGTTTCTTCATCGCAATACACATACACCGTGTAAAGTTTCCCCACTTCCATGCGCTTGAATTGTTCGCTATACGGCACCAGCAAATCTTTCGGCAAACCCCAATCGAGGAATGCACCCACATCATTCACTTCAACCACTTTCAGGCTGGCGCACTCGCCCACTTGCGCTCTGGGTTTGTCCGTTGTCGCCACCAACCTGTCTTCGGAATCCACATAGACAAACACGTCCAGCTCATCATCCAGTTTGCAACCAGCTGGCACGTAACGTCGTGGCAGCAGGATATCCACCAGATCAACCCCGTCAAGATACACACCGAATTCCACTTCACGGATCACGCGCAACCGGTTGTATCCGCCAATACGGGTTTCATTCTCAGCGATGTCGTTAATATCATTGCTCATCTTGCTTATCTTTTTTTGACGACTTGTGGCGAAAGGCGGCAACCACAACAGGCGTTACCAGACCCGCCAGGCTGATCCACGGTTTGGCTCTTTGCCAGCTGTTTTTCACGCTGCGTATTTTCTGCAATGGCTGTAGCGCCAATAAAACTTCATGACGCATTTCCTGCCTGTGCAGTTCCATACGCATCTGGATCAATTCTTTTTTTAATGCCTCATCACTCATGGCATCAACCTGTCACGGTTGCGGGCAAGCTCGGTTCGCGTGGCACTGAATGGAACCGATGTGGCTTTCAGTGTGATGCGCAACCGCCAGATGCACAGCAGCAAGGCAACCGCATAAAAAATGCACAAGCCAATCATGGCTTGCGTACGAAAGGTATCCCAGAAAAACAGCAGCACCAGTGCAGACAATCCAATCAACAGCAACAAACCGCAAAACAACACTGATCCAGCCCACATGAATGCACGCAAACCGTGAATTTTCTGTTCCTGCAATTCCACACCGAACAATTCAACATGGCCGGACAATAACCCCAGTGCGGCAGCGCCAAACCGTTTTAATGACGGCGTGGCGGTGAGTGCATCATCAGTTTCATTTGTCATGATGGCGATGCCCCAACAACAAACCAATCAACACACCAATGCCCACGGCCACACCCAGGGCCTGCAAGGGATTGGCCTTCACATACGACTCACCCGCACGCTGCATCTCTATGGCCTGTTCACGTATCGCATCTTCTCCGCTCCCCAGTGTTTCACGGGCGCGCTGCAAGTTGCGCTGGATAGCGTTACGCAGCGCATCTGCCTGCTCGCCCGCAAGGCTGGCAGCGTGCTGGAGCAGCTTTTCGGCATCCCCAATCAGGGCTTGTAGCTCATCCTGCAAGGCATCTTGTCCGGGCGATTGGGCTGGCCCACTTGGGGACACGGCTTCTGGCGGGGGGGTAGTGCGCTGGGTCATGGGCATCTCCTGCCTGATGGTGGCAGCTATTCTAGCTGAATGGACAGACTACCAAATAACCTATATCAAAAAACTTTGATATAGGTTGATAGGCTGCTAGAATGCCTGCCTCTTCTATAGAACAAGCAGCAATACACCATGAGCACCTATCCCATACGCACCGCCGCCCTCCAGAAAGCCCTGCAAGAACGCATCCTGATCCTCGATGGCGCGATGGGCACGATGGTACAAACCTACGGGCTGGAAGAGGCCGATTACCGAGGTGAACGCTTTAAAGATGTGCACCACGATGTGAAGGGCAACAACGACCTGCTGGTGCTGACCAAACCAGCAGTGATCCGCGAGATCCACCAATCCTATCTGGATGCCGGCGCCGACATCATCGAGACCAATACCTTCAACTCTACCCGCGCCTCGATGGCCGATTACCACCTCGAAGATCTGGTGCCAGAGCTGAACCGCGAAGCTGCCCGCCTTGCCCGTGAGCTGTGCGATGCCGCCAGCACGCCGGAGAAACCGCGCTTCGTCGCCGGTGTGCTTGGCCCCACCACCAAAGCTGCCTGCAACATTTGCGACGTGAATGATCCGGCGAAACGCTCCATCGAATGGGATGAGCTGGTGCGCGATTATTACGAAGCCTGCCAATACCTGATTGAAGGCGGCGCGGACATCATCCTGATTGAAACCGTTTTCGATACACTGAATTGCAAAGCTGCGATTTTTGCCACGCGCAAATATTTTGAAGACAGCGGCATTGAATTGCCGATCATGATTTCCGGCACCATTCCCGATAAAAGCGGCCGCACGCTGACGGGCCAGACAGTGGAAGCGTTCTGGAACTCGGTGGCACACGCAAAACCGATTTCCATCGGGCTGAACTGCGCACTCGGCGCGGATGAATTGCGTCCGCATGTGGAAGAACTCTCGCGCATTTCCGGCGTGTATGTGAGTGCACACCCGAATGCCGGCTTGCCGAATGAACTCGGCGGTTTTGATGAAACCCCGGAATCGATGGAAGCGGTGATCCGCGATTACGCCGACAGCGGGTTCATCAATATTGTCGGCGGATGCTGCGGCACGTCACCGGCACATATCGCTGCCATTGCTAGATCCATGAAGGAATGCAAACCGCGTGTGATTCCGCAAATCCCGCCGGCCTTGCGTTTATCCGGCCTCGAAGCCGTGACCATTGATAACGACTCGCTGTTTGTGAATGTTGGCGAGCGTTGCAACGTGACGGGTTCTGCCAAATTCAAGCGTCTCGTGATGGACGGTGCGTATAACGATGCACTGGCTGTGGCTGAAGAACAGGTCAGCGACGGCGCACAGGTAATCGATATCAACATGGATGAAGCGATGCTGGATTCGCTGTATGCGATGAAACATTTCTCCA
>ERZ724527.141-NODE-141-length-36036-cov-11.621106_pt1 | contig 36036 bp, 35 predicted proteins | sample MGYA00376060_ERZ724527 | MGnify/ENA primary metagenome ERZ724527 (study PRJEB28724, sample SAMN07190886) | activated sludge metagenome | isolation source: activated sludge of sewage treatment plant in Hong Hong | place: USA: Christiansburg, Virginia | collected...
CTGCCTTCTATTATTTTACCCACTCACTTCTACCCCATTTACCAAAACTTTGTAGGTAATTGTAGCACCTGCACGTCTTACAGTTTCAGCAACGCTGCAATATTTATCAACTGATAATTTTACAGCTCTAAAAGCTTTATTGGATTCAACTTCACCATTCAATTCAAATACAATTTGTACAGTTTCCCACATGGCTGGCTCTTTATCTTTTTCACGTTCCCCATCTATCGAAATTTTAAAACTGGAAAGTGTTTGTTTTTGTTTTTTTAAAATACTTACAACATCCACAGCACTGCATCCACACAAAGCAGCTAAAACAGTTTGCATGGGTCTCATACCTTTTCCTTCTCCACCTTGATCTAAAGGAATATCCATTTGCATACTATTTCCTGTAGTATCTGTAATAGTCATTCCATAATCGCCATGTGTTCTTTCTGCAGTTAACATATTGTATTTTTTAATTTGTTGATTTAACTAAACAATGTAGGTAATCCACCCAAATTTGTTTTGCCTAAATGTTCATAAGCTTTTGGTGTAACTTCTCTTCCTCTTGGTGTACGTTGCAAAAATCCTTCTTGAATTAAAAAGGGTTCATATACTTCTTCAATTGTACCACTTTCTTCTCCAACAGCAGTTGCAATGGTTGTTAAGCCAACTGGACCACCTTTAAATTTTTCTATAATTGCCAATAAAATTCTATTGTCCATTTCATCTAAACCATGCTCATCTACATTCAATGCTTTCAATGCATGTTGTGTAATACCAATATCGATATTTCCATCATTTAATACTTGTGCAAAATCTCTTACTCTTCTAAGTAACCCATTGGCTATACGTGGTGTGCCACGGCTTCTTCTAGAAATTTCTCCAGCAGCATCGCTTGTAATTGGTGTTGATAAAATGCCTGCACTACGTTCAATAATTTTATGTAAAGTGGTTGCATTGTAATATTCTAACCTACTTTTTATACCAAACCTACTTAACAAGGGTGCAGTTAACAAACCACTTCTTGTGGTTGCACCTACCAACGTAAATGGATTTAGATTTAGTTGAATACTTCTTGCATTGGGGCCACTATCAATCATTATATCAATTCTATAATCTTCCATAGCAGCATATAAATACTCTTCAACAACTGTACTTAATCTATGTATTTCATCAATAAACAAAACATCGTTTGGTTGTAAATTGGTTAATAAACCTGCTAAGTCTCCTGGCTTTTCAATTACTGGGCCACTTGTTTCTTTAATGCTTACACCCAACTCATTTGCAACAATTCGGCTCAACGTAGTTTTTCCTAAACCGGGAGGACCATGAAATAAAATATGATCCAATGCTTCGCCACGAATTTTTGCTGCTTTAATAAATATGAGCAAGTTTTCAATTAATTGTGGTTGTCCACTAAAATCGTCTAATGCAGCTGGACGAATACTGTTTTCAAATTCTTTTTCTTCACCAGAAAAATTTTGATCATCGTTATTTAAATTAGAATTAAGCATACGCTTCAAAACTACAACTTTGTATCTTTAACTGAGTTGTAGTAAAGAAAAAGTTTATAGTATGATACATGAACTTGTAAATAGTATTCAACTAGCATAAAAATAATTGGTTTATTTAAGATTTACGATTATGAAAACAGCATTAATAATTGGAGCAAGTGGATTAACTGGTGGCTTATTATTGCATGAATTATTACAATCTGAAGAATACAAAACTGTAATAGCGTATGTTAGAACGCCATTGAATATTGAACATACTAAATTGGTACAACAACTGGTAAATTTTGATACTTTAAATAATGGTATAACTGCACACGATGTTTTTTGTTGCTTAGGAACAACTATAAAAAAAGCTGGCAGTAAGCATGCTTTTGAAAAAGTAGATTATGAATACCCATTAAAAATTGCTGAGTTACAATTTAAAGCTGGCAGCAATTCGTTTTTTCTTATTAGTGCAATGGGGGCTTCGTTACAATCGAGTTTTTATTACAGTAAAGTAAAAGGTAAATTAGAAAAAGATGTTTTACATATTGGATACAATAGTTTGTACATTTTTCGCCCATCATTAATTGTTGGCAATAGAACTGAAAAAAGAGCAGGCGAAAAATTTGCGATTGGTTTAATGCAGTTTTTAAACCCTTTGTTGTTTGGTCCATTCAAAAAATTTCAAAGTGTACAAGCTGCTGCAATTGCTAAGTGTATGTTACATTTTGCAAACAATGCAGCAAAAGAGAACCATACCATTTTATCGGACGAAATAAAAACATTTGAAAACTTTTAAAAAAATACCCACCAATTTGGTGGGTATTTTTTTAGTGATGTGCTTCATCTTTATGTTCAGTCGTCTTTTGTTTCTCTGTTGAATGTGAAGTTGAATCTTTATGATGCGTTGTAGAATCGTGTGTTGCTGCATCATGTCCTTCATTATGACTACCACCAGATGAATGACTTTCTGTTGCTGCACCGTGGCTGCCACCACTTGGTTTATAATCTCCATGGCAACGCATGAATAACATTAAAACACAAAATACAGTTGCAAAAGAAATGAATGCTGTTAAAGTAAATTTTTTAGTATCGCCTTCAAAATGTTGTGCCATAAAATGAGTTGGTTTTGAGGCGGCAAGATAAATGAATTTCAGAAATTTTAAAAACTTCTATGCCACATATTGCATCAATTGCAAAATCAAATCGGCATTGGGGCAATTTTTTAAGTATTTATCACTTTCACTCAATGCACAAACGCCAGGATAATCGCCTTCTTTCAGTTCCATATCTTCAATAATTTGAAAATGTAAATGTGGTGGCCAATGTCCATTTTCATTGGGTTCGCCAAAATAACCCACTATTTCTCCTTGCGATACATATTTACCTTCTTGCAAATTATTTAAGCTTGCCAAACTTAAATGCCCATATAAAGTATGAAATTGAACTCCATCTAATTGATGTTGTAAAATAACTGTTGCTCCATAATCACCAAACTGATTGTTGAATGCAACGCTGTGAACCATTCCTCCAATTGGAGCATAAACTGGTGTTTGTGCTTTTCCCCAAATATCAATACCCAAATGCAACCTTCTTGGTTCTTTTTTGCCATCAAATACTTCACTTCTGGCATAAATTGTTCTATGTTCATTGTACCCTCCAATTCCATACAATGCTTGTGCAGCATGCAGTTTAGAAATTATATATTCTGAAAATAAATTGGTATTTGCTAAAATTTCAGGTGTTAAACTGGTGTTGGTAGCAGTAAAATCCATCAACAATAATTTATCTTCTACAACATCAAATGGAACCACTTTATTAAATACTGTACTGTTTTTAGCTAAAATTTTGTTTAACATAATTCTTAAAATGAATAATTGGTTAGTCGCAACTTTTACAAAGTTCTTACAACGTTTATAAAAACAACCAAAGTTTAGCTTTTATTTAAGTTGGAATAATTGTTATTAAACCTAATTGACCAAACACTTGTTTATATAAATTCAAACTAAAATAAGGCTTGTTAAAATAAGCAAGTCGAATTATCCAAACCTTATCTTCGCAGCGTATGACAAAATTTGCACATGATACCATAGTGCCAAAAACGGAAAGCAACCTAAGCAAAAAACAACAAGTTGCTGAAATGTTTAATGATATTGCATTTCGGTACGATTTCTTAAATAGATTTTTAAGTGCAGGAATTGATGTGAGTTGGCGAAAAAAAGCTATTCGTCAATTGAAAGAATTAAATCCTCAATCTATTTTAGACGTTGCTACTGGCACAGCTGATGTTGCTTTACTTACTCACAAATTATTAAAACCAAAAAATATTATTGGTATAGATATTAGTGAAGGCATGTTAGAATTGGGCAGAAAAAAAATTACTGAGAAAGGTTTACAACAACAAATTGAATTACAAACAGGCGATAGTGAAAATATTCAATTTAATGACAATAGTTTTGATGCTGTTACAGTTGCTTTTGGTGTACGTAATTTTCAAGATTTAGAAAAAGGATTGAAAGAAATGTTACGTGTATTAAAGCCCAATGGCAAATTGGTAATTTTAGAATTTTCTAAACCTAAGCAAACTGCTTTTAAAGGTTTATATAAATTGTACATGAATACCATTGCTCCAGGTTTTGGCAAAATGTTTGCAAAAAATAAAGAAGCTTATCAATATCTTAACGGCTCAATTCAAGCTTTTCCAGAGGGAGAAGATTTATTGAACATTATGCAAAATTGTGGCTATCAGAAAACTTATTTAAAAACGCTTACTTTAGGAATATGCACCATTTATTGCGGAAGCAAATAGTTGTTTTATTAATTGCAATTTTTTTTACCAGCATTGTAAGCAATGCTCAGTATAAAGAATTGAATAGACCTGACCATGATGATTTACCCTATTATTTTGGTATGACGTTGGCTTATAATAGCAGTTACTTAAACGCATCTAAAAATTCTAAATTTATAGCCGATGATAGTATAATGAGCGTTCAGCCAGGATCGAGTGGTGGCATTGCTTTGGGCTTATTGGCTACCGTTAAATTAAACTATTGCTGGGAGTTTAGATTTAACCCTCAATTAATTATTGGAGGGGCCAAATATTTTACCTATGATGTAAATTACCCAAGAAGAGAGGAAAAGAAAATATTGCCTTCTACCATTGTAAGTTTTCCTTTTCAGTTTAAATTAAACTCAGACAGGTTGAATAATTTTAGAACTTATGTTTTGTTTGGGGCAAAGTTTGATATGGATTTGGCTAGTACATCATCTGCTCGTAATGCAGAGGATATCGTAAAACTGAAGAAAAACGATTTTGCTTTAGAAGCTGGTATTGGCTTTAACTTTTTTATGCCATTTGTTACGTTTAGTCCAGAGCTAAAATTTAGTTATGGCTTAAGCAATATTCACAGTAGAGACCCAGCATTAAAGTATTCAAATGTTTTTGATAGAATACAATCTCGAATGATTACTCTATCTATTCACTTAGAGGATTAATAACAAACACTATAAATATTTTTTATGAACGAATTAATTGAAAAATTAGGAACCGATGCAGGTTTAACTCCAGAACAAGCAGCAAAAGCAATTGAAACCATTGCCAATTTTGTAAAAGAAAAATTCCCAATGTTGGGTGGTGCTGTTGACAATATTTTTAGTGCTGGCGGCGGAGAGTAATTTAAAAAAATTAAAAAGGGTTGCTAAATTAAATTTAGCAACCCTTTTTTTGTTCAAATTTTATGCATCTATTTATTCCTCTTCTTCCAAAACAATAGGCTCTGTTTTTTCAATTTCAAACTTGTCTTTTAGTTCAACAATTTTACCCCAGCCACCAACTATATTTCTTAGGTTGTGTATGCCTTCTTTTTTTATAATTGAAGCTGCAATTACACTTCTATAACCTCCTGCACAATGCACATAAATATTTTGATTGTCTTCTAAGTTTGCCATGCTTGCAGGATCAATTAATGTGTTCAACGGAATGTTGATGGCTTGTTTTAAATGACCTTCATCATATTCATTTTCTTTTCTTACATCTACTACAACTAAATTGTCATCAAATGGAATATCCATTGCCAGCTCATCATTTTCAACATCAATAATCATATCTATTTTTTCTTTAGCCAATTGCCAAGCTTCAAAACCACCAGCTAAATAACCACCAAATTTATTAAAGCCCACTCTTGTTAATCGTACAATACTTTCTTGTTCTTTTCCGGCTTCGGTAACCAATACAATCGTTTTATCAAAAGGCAATAAGCTACCAGCCCATTCGGCATATTTGCCTTCTAAACCAATAAAAATACTTCCTGGTATAAACCCAATGTTAAAGACTGACGCATGTCTTGTATCCAAAATAACAACATCATCTTTTGCAATTAAAGTTTTAAACTCTTCAATACTTAAAGCGTTTAATCCTTGCTTTAATAATGTATCTAAACTTTCGTATCCTTCTTTATTAATTTTTGCATTGATAGGAAAGTATTGTGGAGGAGCAGCCAATCCTTCAGTTACAGCTTTAACAAAATCGGTTTTGGTTTCTTGTTGCAAAGCATAGTTAGTTTGCTTTTGTTCGCCAATTGTACTAAACGTTTCTGGGCCTAAATTTTTACCACAACTACTGCCTGCTCCATGTGCAGGATACATTAATACATCATCATTCAATGGCATTATTTTGCTTTGCAAACTTTCGTACAACATACCAGCCAAATCTTCCATTGTTAAATCAGCTCCTTTTTGTGCTAAATCTGGTCGGCCTACATCGCCAACAAACAAGGTATCGCCAGTAAAAATTGCATGTTGTTTGCCAGTTTCGTCTTTTACTAAATAACAACTACTTTCTAATGTATGGCCTGGTGTATGTAACACTTCAATGCTAATTTTTCCCAATGTAAATACTTCACCATCTTTTGCAACATGCACAGAAAATTTTGTTACTGTATTTGGACCATATACAATTGTTGCACCTGTAGCTGCTGCTAAATCTAAATGTCCACTTACAAAATCGGCATGAAAATGTGTTTCAAAAATGTATTTAATAGTAGCATTGTGTTCTTTTGCCAACTTCAAATATTCGTCAATATCTCTAATAGGATCTACAATTGCTGCTTCTCCATTGCTTACAATAAAATAAGCAGCCTCACTTAAACAGCCTGTGTACAATTGTTGTATATACATACTTTAAAATTTGTGCAAATATACAAATATGCATTTTCAGCTTTAATTGCCTTAGAGGCAACCATTTGCGATTGTAGAAAATACTTTTCTACAACATAAAAAAAGTTCTGTTTTTTACAACAGAACTTTTAATTACTTATAATACAAAATCACAGTTTTAAATTTTTTCAGCACTAAAATAACTGTGTAATGCTTTAGGCAAAACAATACCATCGGCTGTTTGGTTGTTTTCTATTAATGCTGCATAAATACGTGGCAATGCCAATGCACTTCCATTTAAACTATGGGCTAAAACAGTTTTACCATCGGTATTTTTGTACCTACATTTCATTCTATTGGTTTGAAAATTTTCAAAATTACTTACGCTACTAACTTCTAGCCAACGTTCTTGTGCTGCACTCCAAACTTCAAAATCATACGTAAGGGCCGACGCAAAGCTCATATCTCCTCCACACAATCTTAAGATACGATAAGGCAATTCTAAACTTTGCAATAAGCCTTCAACGTGAGCAACCATTTCATCCAATGCTGCATAACTATTTTGAGGTTCTACAATTTGAATAATTTCAATTTTTTCAAATTGATGCACTCTATTTAAGCCCCTTACTTCTTTACCAAAACTTCCTGCTTCTCTTCTAAAACAAGGAGAATAAGCTGTCATTTTTATAGGGAGTTCATCGGCCTTCAATAAAACATCTCTATAAATATTGGTTACAGGTACTTCGGCTGTAGGAATAAGGTAAAAATTATCTGTTTGTACATGATACATTTGTCCTTCTTTATCTGGCAGTTGCCCTGTACTATAAGCACTGGTTTCATTCACCATAAATGGTGGTAAATATTCTAAATATCCTGCTGCTGTATTGTAATCTAAAAAGTATTGCACCAATGCTCTTTGCAATTTGGCACCCTTGCCTTTGTACACAGGAAAACCCCTACCAGTAATTTTACTGCCCAATTCAAAATCTACTAAATTTAATTGATCTATTAAATCCCAATGAGGTTTAGCACCATCATACAAATTTGGTTTTGTACCAACTTCTTTAACATTCAAGTTTTCTTCTGGTGTTTTACCAATGGGTACAATTTCTGCAGGTAAATTTGGCAATAAAACCAACTTTTCTTGCAATGTTTTTTCAACTTCATTTAAGCGTTGATTGTATTCTTCAACTTCTTGTTTCCAATTGCTTACTTCAAGTTTTAAAGTATCGGCTTCTTGCTTATTGCCTTGCTTCATTAAGTTGCCAATTTCTTTACTCGAAGCATTTATTTTGGCTTGAACAGTATCAAACTCTAATTGCCATTTCTTACGTTCATCGTCCAATGCAATTACTTCATCTACTAACTCAACTTGTCTAAAATGTTTTACTAGTAATTTTTCTTTTACACTTTCAATATTTTGTCTTAAAACATTTACCTGTAACATTTCTCTAAAATTTGGGCAAATATAACTATTGCACATTTTATACTTTGTATAATAAAAAGTTTAGACTACTCAAGTTTTTATTAACTTTAAAATAAAGGATTGTAATTTTGTTTATATGCTTTTAGACTTAGCAAATTTTTTAGAAAATAGCCCTTCTCTATATTTTATAAGAATAAATATGCTTGGCGTTTACTCGTATGTGAATGATGTATATAAAAATGATTTCAACCACCTTTATTCAGACTTTATTGGAAAAATTGCACTAACGTCTGTACATCCAGACGATAAAGAAATTTGTATTGAAGCTAGCAACAACTGTGTTAGTAACCCAACAAAAGTAATAAGCGTAGATTTTAGAAAAGCAGGAATTGATGGGAAAGATATTTATATACGATGGAATTTGTTTGCCATTAAAAACGAAGCTGATGAAATAATAGAATTGGGATTTGTAGGCTTTAACATAACCGATCTTTTTGAAGAAAAAAATTATCATAAAAACACATTACAAAAATTACAAGCAGCATTAGCCAATAGCGATGAGGCTTTTTATTTTTTAGATGCCAATATGAGGGTGCTCTCTTTTAATCAAGCTGCAAAAAATGCCACACTGCATTTATTTAATAAAGAAATTTATGAAGGTTACGATTTTAAACAATCGTTAGTACCAAGATCGGATGTAACCTTTATTACGAATTTTAAAAAAGCAATGCAAGGAGAAGCATATAGCGAAGAAAATGAAATTACTTTTCCAACAGGGCATACCATTTGGTACAAAATGAATATGCAACCCACTTACGATGATCATAGACATATTATTGGTGTAACGCTTACTTATACCAATATTGATAGATACAAAAAGACCACTATTCGATTAAAAGAAATTGCTTGGCATCAAAGCCATAAAGTGAGAAAACCATTGTCTAATATTTTAGGACTCGTTAACATATTGAAAGAAATTCAATTACAAGAAAAAGACCAAGAAGTACTTGAAATGCTTGAATCGAGTGCCAAAGAATTAGATGATATTATTAAAGACATTGTAATTAAAACCCTTATTTAGACTTTAAGATTTCTTTTAGTTGAAATTGCATTTTGAACAATACTTTTGCCACATGTACATAAACGATGATTTACAACAACGCTGGTGGAATTTAGAAGCCAAGCTTGTAGAACGATTTGGAAAAAAGCCCGATGTAGAAACTATATTATTTTTAATTGGTTTACAAGAAACTGGCTTTGAAGCAGAAAAAATTTCTAAGGAACAAAAGCAAGATTTAATGCATGTTGCTGTTTGCACTTTATTGCAACCTAGCGGATATTTTATTTTAGAAGGTAAAGACCCCGACAATTGGCCACATTTTAAACAAGTAAAAGAAATGCCCAGTTATGATTTGCCTAGCCAGGAAAATTTTTTAAAAGATCATATTTTATTGTATTTTGAACAAATGCAATTTTAGTTTTTAAAACGGTTGAATTATGAAATTTTTAGTTTTATTATTTTGTACGGTTTTTAGTTTTACGGTTTTTGCTCAAGCCCCCAAAAAGGCAACACCTATTAAAAAATCAGTTCCTGTTGTTGTAACTAAAAAGAAGAGTACTGAAAAGTTGGTAGAAATTACTACAGAATATGGTGTAATGATTGCTCGTTTATATGATAGTACACCTTTGCATAGAGACAATTTTTTAAAACTTGTTCAAGAAAAATTTTACGATAGTTTACTTTTTCACAGAGTAATTAAAAACTTTATGCTACAAGGTGGCGATCCAACTAGTAAAAATGCAGATAGTAGTGCAAGCTTAGGAGGTGGCTCTGCACCTGGAGAAAGAATTGCTGCAGAATTTAGACCCAACTTTTTTCATAAAAAAGGAGCTTTAGCTGCAGCTAGAGATAACAATCCCGAAAAAGCTAGCAGCAATTGTCAGTTTTACATAGTGCAAGGCAATAAAGTTGATACAGCTCAATTAAGTCAAGTGTATCAACAAAGTGTAAAAAACAACAATCCTAATTTTATTTATTCTGCACAGCAAAAAGAAATTTATCAACGCATGGGTGGTACCCCTTTTTTAGATCAGAATTATACAGTTTTTGGAGAAATTATTAGTGGTTTAAACGTAATAGATAAAATTGCTGCCATACCAACTCGTTCAGGCGATAGACCTATTAAAAATGTAATCATGAAAATAAGATTGCTTAATTAAAATAGTTTCACATAAATAAAACATATTTGCACAACAAAATTTTACAACTATGAATTTTCCTACCAACCTCCGCTACACAAAAGATCACGAATGGGTAAGCCTTGATGGCAATATTGCTACAGTTGGCATTACCGAATTTGCACAAAGCGAATTGGGTGATATTGTATATGTAGATATAAATACTGTTGGAAATTCTTTAAAAGCAGATGAAGTGTTTGGTACTGTAGAAGCTGTTAAAACAGTAAGTGATTTATTTTTACCCGTTGCAGGAACAGTTACTGAAGTAAATACTGGCTTAGAAAAAGCACCAGAACTGGTAAACAACGATTCGTATGGAGCAGGTTGGATGATAAAAATGACAGTTACCAACCCAGCCGATGTAGAGGCTTTAATGGATAGTGCTGCTTACGCAGCAATGGTTGGTTAGTATTACTCATTGTTTATTTTAAGTAGTAACATACTTTAGTTTAAAAAAAATTTAAACTAAAAACCAAAATGATTGTTTCATCGTAAGTATTATTAACCCATCTGTTTAACATAATTAAAAAAGGCTATTGCAGGCAGTAAAAAAATACAGCGAACCCGAGCTTGTGATGTTGTTAAAGCAACGTCAACAATCGTCTTTCAGTTATTTGTACGATAATTATTCATCGGCATTATATACTGTTATATTAAATGTGGTGAAAGATGAAACCATTGCTGCAGACACTTTGCAAGAAGTTTTTGTAAAAATTTGGAAACAAATTGAAAGCTATGACGATTCTAAAGGAAGACTTTTTACATGGATGATGAATGTTGCTAGAAATGCAAGTATAGATACCGTGAGAAGTAAAGCATTTCAAAACAGCAAACAAAACAATGAGCTAACCGAAAATCACAACGATGTTTTGGGAAGCACTCAAACCAATACCGATGCAATTGGATTAAGAAAAATAGTATACACCTTAAAAGAAGAACATAGAACACTTATTGAACTTTCTTATTTTCAAGGATATACACAAGATGAAATTTCAAAAATGTTACAAATACCCTTGGGTACTGTAAAAACAAGAATGAGAACAGCATTAACACAATTAAGACAACAAATTAAACAATAAAGTGAACGTACAGGATTACATACAAAGTGGCATCATTGAAAGCTATGTTTTAGGCATGGCCAATGAAGAAGAAGCAACAGAATTGTTGCAACTCAGCCATCAATATCCTGAAATACAACAGGCTATTGATAGCTTTGAAATATCGTTAGAAGCCAATGCCTTTAACAATACTGTTGCTGCACCTGCAGGTATTAAAGAAAATTTGTTGAATTTATTAAAAGATGATTTTGCAATTCCTTTAGTTGAAGAAACAAAACCCCTTGTGGTAAGTTTACAACAAACTTCTTTTAACCAAGCTCCAGTAAAATCAATTGGTAGTCGTTTAAAATATATTGCTGCTGCAAGTACCATTTTATTGGTAGTTAGCACTGGTTTAAACTATTATTTTTATAACCAATATCAAACGAGTAAGAACAACTATTTGGCTTTATTAAAAGAGAATATAAGTGTTACTGCAGATAACAAAGTTTATCAAACCAAAATGATAGACTTGTACAATGGTATGCAAATAATGAGTGATCCCAATATGATTAAGGTAGAAATGCCTGGCGTACCTGGAAAAGAAACAAGTTTAACCACCGTTTTTTGGAATAAAAACACAAAAGATGTGTATTTATTGGCCAACAAATTACCACAAGCTGCAGAAGGTAAACAATACCAACTTTGGGCTTTGGTTGATGGAAAGCCTGTAGATGCTGGACTATTAGAAGATTGTAATGGTGTTTGTAAATTAAAAAATATTCCAAAAGCACAAGCATTTGCAATTACTTTAGAAGATAAAGGTGGTAGTGCATCTCCTCACTTAGATCAATTGTATGTTATAGGAAATGTGAGTAGCTAAACATTCAACACAATATTCGTATTTAAATAGCCCTGCTTTGCAGGGCTATTTTTTTTATAAAAAAATTAATTCAAGCTAAAACCGCTTAACAAGTTTCTACGTATATCGTATACAATCAAGCATAAAATAGCTAATCAATAGCGGGGTTTTTTCAGATGGAAAGGGAGGCAGCAATGTCTCCCTTATTTTTGTACAAATTTTTGTATGCGAATTCGTAATATAGTTAAGTTTATTCCTGGTTTTATTTGGTGGGCTATTACTTTTTGGTTGTTTACATTGCCGGGTTCTGCAATTCCAAAATTTGATTTATTTCATGAACTTCAAGGCGATAAGTTGGTTCATGCCTTTTTATTTATAGTGTTAAGCTTACTTTTTTTATACCCACTTTTACTACTCATTCAACATAAAAAAAATAAGTTACTTGTAACTCTTATAGTTATACTAATTTTTTGTTTATATGGAACGGCAATAGAATTTATTCAAAGAGATTATATTGAGAATAGATCGTTTGATTTAGGCGACATTGTTGCAGATTGTATAGGATGTTTTATAGCATTTGTGTATGCATATAAAAAGTGGATACAAAAAATACTGATAGAAAAATAAGTGTTATTGGTATAAAAAAATTGGTCTCAGTAGAAACTGAGACCGCAACCAAAACTAACTGCTTATGAGAAACTTTAATATTTTAATCGTCTTTATTTAATCTATTAACGCAATTAAGATGCCAATGGTTTGATTTTTTCATAAATAAAATGCTAAAGAAATCTTAAAAGGCATTTTACTTGTTTTTCACTGATTGATTGCGTTAACAGTACAAACATCTATATAAAAGACTAAAAGAAATGCTAATGGATTAACAATGAATTGTTAATAGACAATTTTATGACAATAGCCTTAATGGCAAGATTCGCTTGAAGCTGCAGTGTTGTTGAAATGTGGACTTATATATGGTATTCCTAAATTCAATCCTCTTAAAATTAATAATATTCCCATGCCTGCAATTACAAAAGGAATCATTCTTTTCATGGCATTTCTAGCAGATATACTTAGAATATAACCGAATTGGCTAAGCAATACCATAAATGGCAAAGTGCCTAAACCAAACGCCACCATAAAAAAACTTCCTCCTGTTAAACTGCCAGTAGCCAATGCTCCTGCAATTGCAAAGTACACCATACCACAAGGCAACAATCCATTTGCTGCACCTACTAAAAACAAGCTACTTAAGCCTTTACGTTGCATGTTTTTTATAATGAACGATTGCAATTGAGCTGTAAGTTTATCTACTGTTTTTAAGTGTAAAAACTTTTTATTTAACACATAAGATAATAAGAAAACCAACACAATAACACCTAACACAATTGAAAATAGTTGTTGCCAACCTGCAACAAAAAAACGTTTGCCTACAAAGCCAAAAAACAAACCCAATAAAGTGTACATAAATACTCTGCCAAAATGATAGGTAAATGCTCCTAGTAATTTTTGAGAAGCAGGTAAATGTTGAATTGGCAATGCAAACACCAAAGGACCACACATGCCTATGCAGTGAAAGCTACTTACAAGCCCTAAACTTAAACCTGATATAATGATTTGCCAACTCATAGTTACTATTGAACCAAAATGCTTTTTTCTGAGTAATAATTTGTTGTTGCTATTTGCCAATTAATTTTAACCGTATACTTGGTTTTTATTAATTGAGATTTTGCTATTTGCATTAAGCCATTATTGTCTACTTCAATTTTAAATTTTATATCTTTTGAAGCATCGGCATTGCTATAAAACCAAATTTCACCATCTACTTTTTTATCTTTAATTTCTTCTGGAAATTGAATTGTTACTGCTTCATTATTTTGTGCAACTTCAATTGCACTAAACTGTGCAGCACTTTTTTGAGCATCAATGGTTTCTTGATAACGCAATTCATCTTTATAATAATCTTTACTTACTAAATCAAAAGATGAGTTAATACTTTTATATACCAATGTACCAATTAATGCAATAAATACAATAAAAACACCTACTAATTTATTTCCCCAACTCATATTAAATTGTTTTATTTTGATTCGGCTACTGGGCCTAAAAAAGTTGTTTTAACAGTAGTTATTTTTTTATCGCCTTGATATAACCCAACCTTCAATTCTGTTTTTCTATTGGTAATAACATTACGAGGCAATAAAATAAAAAATGAGCCTGCACCTTGTCCTTCTTTTTCTACCTGTACTTTTGCATTACCTACCATTTGAATAGAGCCTGGTGTGTTTTCTAATTTTACAGTTAAAGGAATACTCTGAATTGTTTTATTTACCACTTTAATGTTGTATAAGTTAGAAACTGTATCCTCTCCTTTTTCTTGATATAGAATACCTGGTGTACGCATTACAGTTGCAGTAATATCGTTACGAGTAAATAAAATAACCGCCAACACAGTTAATACAAGCAAACACAAACCTGTGTACAACTTCATTCTGGTTGTATATTTTAATGGGTCGCCATTGGCTATAGAATTTTCGGAAGCATACCGAATTAATCCTTTAGGTTTTCCTATACTTTCCATAACATTATCACAAGCATCAATACAAGCAGTACAACCTACACATTCCATTTGTACGCCATTTCTAATATCAATACCAGTTGGACAAACCTTTACACATAAATTACAATCTATACAATCTCCTAAATTATTTGCTTCTAATTTTTTTGCATTGCCTCTAGGTTCGCCACGTTTATAATCGTAAGCAACAATCATAGAGTTTTTATCTAATAAAACACTTTGCAATCTTCCGTAAGGGCAAACAACTGTACAAGCTTGTTCTCTAAAAAAAGCATACACTGCATAAAAAATACCACTAAAAACAAGTAGAGATGTAAAGCCTACAACATGCTCTGTAACTGGTTCTGTAATTATTTTATGCAACTCTTTAATGCCAATAACGTAAGCTAAAAAAAAGTTGGCGATAATAAATGAGAGTAAAAAAAACAGTACGTGCTTTAGAGTTACTTTATATATTTTTTTGCCTGTCCAAGGAGCTTTGCTTAACTGTCTTTGTGCAGGAGCATCGCCCAATACCCAATACTCAACTCTACGAAACATCATTTCCATAAAGTTTGTTTGTGGGCAGGCCCAACCACAAAACAATCGTCCAAAAGCTGCTGTAAAAAGAATGATGAAGAAAATAAATGTAATCATTGTTAAGCCGAAGATGAAAAAATCTTGCGGCCAAAACACTTTACTAAAAATGATAAATCTACCTTCTGGGATATTGAATAAAAACAATGGCCTACCATCTATATGTATAAATGGTAAACCAAAGAAAACAATAAAATAAATGTAGCTAAGTATAGTACGTATATTGTAAAATTTACCCTTTGGCTTATAGGCATAAATCCAATTACGTTTACCTTTATCATCTACTGTAGAAATCCGATCTCTAAAGCTTTCAGTCTCTATTTCGTTAATATGTGGAATATTAGATTTCATTTATTTTGATCAATTAAAAAACTTTTATTTTACAGTTAAAGAATCTGTTTTTACTGCGGCAGAATCTCCTTTTGCTCCTGCTTGTGTTTCTTCAAAATAATCTCCTTGTGGTGCTTTTGGCACTGCAGGTTTACTACCTTTTAAACTTTTAATGTAGCTAGCAATTTGTGCAATTTTTACAGGCCCATAATCATCTTTCCAACTCTTCATTCCTTTTTCTACAACACCATATTTAATGGTTTTAAAAATATCTTTTATATCGCCTCCATGTAACCAATAATCATCAGTTAAATTTGGTCCAACAGATCCGCCTCCATCTGCTAAATGGCAAGCTGCACATGCTTGAGTAAAAATTTGTTTACCAGCAGCTAAATCGGCCTCAGCACTTAAATATTTCACATTTGTTTCATCCACATTATTGGCAGAATTTTTTAGATACAATGCTTTCTCTTCATCTGCTTTTTTCATTTCAATAGCAAACTCTTCTTTACTCAGAGGTGCAGTTTCCGAAACATGGTAACGCCATAAATAAATAACTGCAAAGATGATACAAAGATAAAAACCATACAACCACCATGGTGGTAAACGATTGTCTAATTCTCTAATTCCATCATAATCATGACCCAAGTCAATTGTTGCTTCTTCTTTAACAGATTTAAAACTATTAATTTTATCCCACCACTTATTAAATGTGCTTTCTTTAACTACTGCATCTTCTTCAGATATTTCTTTAATTACAATAACTTTTTCTTTACGTAAAATAAATTTTAAGTTATACAACAAACCCAATAAAATAAGCAATTCCACTACTACAACAGCTACTAAACCATAGAATCCACTGGTGGAAATTCCACTAATTAATCCACTTGTATTTGTAGCAGCTGCTTCTTGTGCAAATGAAGAAAATGAAGTGAGTAGAAGTATACCAACCATTAAAGGTTTTACTATATTGCTTGCATCATCTTTTTTTAATTCAGTTTTTTTTGAACGAAATTGTGCAGCACTTAGCAATACATTGGCCAATATAGCTATACATACAGCCAATATAATAATTACTAATACCAAAGTTTGTGCAAAAGGATTGCTTAAGTCTGATGGCTTTGGTGGCCCTGCAGCAAATAATTTAGCAGGCAATAGCATGAACAAGAAAATTGCCCATTTATAGAAATTTGATAATTGTAGTTTCATTATCCTAAATTTTAATTTTTTAATGGAAGTTTACTAATATCATTAATCATTTGCTTATCTGCTTTAAAAGCCCATATTGATACTAAAATGAATACTGTAAAAAATATACAGAATGCCACTAAAGCGTAGATATCAACTCCCGAAATTTTTTCCAAATAATTAATGAATTTCATAATTAAGTATTATTAAATAGTTGAATGTTATTTTTCGGCTGCTACTGCTTTTTGTTCAGCTTTAATATCGGTTCCAATTCTTTGCAAATAGGCAATTAGAGCAACAATTTCTTTTTCTTTATTCACCAATAATTTATTGTTACTTTCTACTTTTAAATTGATTCTAATACGATTTGCTTGTGCCATTAAATCAGAGTTTGCAACTTTATCGTACCCTTCAGGATATGGAACTCCCAATGTTTGCATGGCTCTAATTTTAGCTGGAGTAATTGCAGTATCAATATTGTCTTCAAACAACCAAGGATAAGATGGCATAATTGAACCAGGACTCATACTTTGTGGTTCTAACATGTGATTGTAATGCCAACTATCTGAATACTTACCACCTACTCTTGCTAAGTCTGGACCTGTACGTTTACTACCCCACTGAAATGGATGATCATAAACAAACTCACCAGCTTTACTGTATTCGCCATAACGTGCAACCTCATGACGGAAAGGACGAACCATTTGAGAATGGCAAGTATAACAACCCTCTCTTACATAAATATCTCTACCTTGTAATTCAAGTGGTGTGTATGGTTTTACAGAAGATATGGTTGGAATATTTTCTTTAATTAAAAATGTAGGAACCATTTCTAAAATTCCGCCAATTGCTACAGCCACTAAACTAAGTACCAACATTTGTACTGGTCTTGCTTCTATCCAACGATGCCAATATTGTTTACCATGCGTTTCAATTACTTTAGGCAATGCAGGAGCTTCTGCTGCTTCGTTAGCCAATAATTTACCAGCTGCAACAGTTTTCCAAATATTAAATATCATTATAAATACACCAGTTAAATACAATGTTCCACCTACACTTCTTGTAATATACAATGGAATAATGTTGGTTACAGTTTCTAAGAATTGATATTTAATAGTTCCATCTGGATTAAATTGTTTCCACATTTCTGCTTGTGCAAAACCAGCCCAATACATTGGTACTGCATACAATACAATACCAATTGTACCTATCCAAAAATGCGTTGAAGCTAATTTTTTTGAGTATAAAGGAGTTTCAAATATTTTAGGAATAATCCAATATAAAATACCAAAGGTTAAAAATCCATTCCAACCTAAAGCACCAACGTGAACGTGAGCAATAATCCAATCTGTATAGTGTGCAATTGCATTTACACTTTTTAAACTAAGCATTGGGCCTTCAAAAGTTGCCATACCATAACAGGTAATTGCTACTACCATAAATTTTAAAATAGGATCTTCTCTTACTTTATCCCATGCTCCACGAAGTGTAAATAAACCATTTAACATACCACCCCAACTTGGTGCCAATAACATGATGCTAAATACAACTCCTAAGCTTTGTGCCCACTCTGGCAATGCTGTATATAACAAATGATGTGGGCCAGCCCATATATACAAAAATATAAGTGCCCAAAAGTGTATAATGGATAATCTATAACTGTATACTGGACGGTTGGCAGCCTTTGGTAAAAAATAATACATTATACCCAAATAAGGCGTAGTTAAAAAGAAGGCAACAGCATTGTGCCCATACCACCACTGCACCAAAGCATCTTGCACACCTGCATACCAACTATAACTTTTTAAAGGAGAAAAAGGAATTTCGAAAGAGTTTACAATATGCAACATGGCAACTGTAATCCAGGTTGCTATATAAAACCAAATTGCTACATATAAATGGCTTTCCCTTCTCTTTAAAATTGTACCAAACATATTAATACCAAATACTACCCAAATAAGGGTAATAGCAATATCAATTGGCCATTCTAATTCGGCATATTCTTTACCGGTTGTATAACCACCCAATAAAGTAATGGCAGCAGATACAATAATTAATTGCCAGCCCCAAAAATGTATTTTACTCAATAAATCGCTGTACATCCGGGCTTTACAAAGTCTTTGTAAAGAATAATAAACACCCATAAAAATTCCATTACCCACAAATGCAAAAATTACTGCATTGGTATGTAATGGACGAACACGACCAAACGTGGTAATGGGCAAATTAAAATTGGCTGCTGGTAAGTAAATTTGAATAGCAGCCAACAAGCCAACTATCATACCTACTGTACCCCAAAGAATGGTTGCATAAGCAAATTGCTTAACAATTTTGTTGTCGTAATAAAATTTTTCTAATTCCATAGAAACGTTTTTCATGTTTTTGAATGTTAGCTATTGCAGCTAATTGTTTTGGTATAAAAAAGTTATTCTTTCGTTTTTGTTGATGGTTTATTATCAAACAACATTCTTATTGGTGGGCTACTTTCATCATCATACTGTCCAGATTTTACACTCCAGATAAAGCCAGCCAAGAATAATGCAGCTACAGTTATACTGGCAATTAATAAAATGATGATTACACTCATATAATACAATTCTGCAACAAAAATATTTAGGGTAGGAAAGTTGTGAAATGATAACCCTCAATTGAAAACATGACATTTATCAGTTTTTCATGTTTCAGCTGATTGAATTTTGCAATAATGGACTTGTGTTATAAATGTTACCAAGGCAAGTAATTGAAAACTGTAGGTTTGATTTTCTTTAAAACAATTTAAAATATAGAATTATGGAAACTGCACATTATTATGAAGTAAATGTTGATTGGATGAACACAAGAATGGGCAACTTAACATCGCCAGTATTAAATACAAATATTGAAGTAGCTACTCCACCTGAATTTAATGGAGGAATTGCAGGCATTTGGAGCCCTGAACATTTATTGGTTGCAGCAGTAAATAGCTGTTTAATGACCACTTTTTTGGCAGTTGCAGAAAACTTTAAACTTGGTTATGAAAAGTTTAGTAGTAAAGCAATTGGAAAATTAGAAAAAGTTGATGGGAAGTTTTTAATTAGTGAAATTGAATTAGTGCCTCAACTAATCATCCTTAGCGAAGACGATAAAGAAAAGGCGGAAAAAGTGTTACACAAATCTGAAGCCGCTTGTTTAATATCAAACTCTATAAAAGCTACTATTATTTTTAAGCCATTAGTAATTGTTACTACTAACCAAGTAAATGTTGTGCTATAAAAACTTAGATAATTATTTCTGTGTAGTATTATAAACACTACACAGAAATAATTTATACCAATATCTATTTTTTATGTTTTTTATGATGTGGTGGTGCATGTGGCTTTTTTACCTTACAGGTTGAGATACCAATTAAAGTATACAACGGACAAAAGCCTATAAAACTTGTTGCAAGAAATATTATTGCAACTACTAACACAACAATTCCTAAAGTTCCTTCTAATCCTCCAACAAAATAAAGAATACCTAAGATTGCTGCTAGTAACAATCTTATGCCTTTATCCAAATCGCCCATGTTTTTTTTCATATGCTAAAGTTTTGGTTTGTTAAATAGTAACTAAGGTAACACATTTCTAAAAACTAAAGATGTGACTTTTACTTCAGCCTTAAATGCCATGCTTTTAAGTTAGTTAATCCAAACGTAATTAGTAAAATACTAATGCTACTTGCAGGCATTAAGATTGCTGCAACTACAGGTTGTAACAAGCCTTGCACTGCAAAGCCAATTCCAACAATATTGTAAAGAATAGATACAATAAATGCTGTTGTAACAACCACTTTATTAAACTTACAATATTGTATAAATTTATTTAGTAAAGGCAATTGTGCAGCTTCCATAATACCATCGCTTGCTGGTGTAAAGTTGCTACTACTTTCTGTAATTGCTATACCAACATTGGCTTGTTTTAATGCACCTGCATCATTCAATCCATCGCCAATCATCATTACTTTTTTTCCACTGTTTTGAAGTTGTTGAATGGTATCTAATTTATCTGTAGGTTTTTGATTGAACAATAACGAAGTATGAAAACCCATTAACTTTTGTAAGTTATTTTTTTCTCCAGCATTGTCTCCACTTAAAACAGCCATTTGATAATTGGGTTGTAGTTGATGAATTAAAGTTGGCAATTGTTCTCTATATTCATTCATAAAAACAAACTTACCAAGCACATCAGATTCTAATGCTATATATACACTTGTAGCTTCATCATCTTCTTTTACATTACATACATAACTTTTAGAACCCAACATTAGTAAATCTCCATCTATCAAACCTTCTATCCCAAACCCAGGAATTTCGTTGTAGGCATTTACTTTTAAGCTAGCATTTACATTTGCCCAACTTACAATTGCTTTACTCATTGGGTGTGTACTTTGGGCAGCTAAAGAAGCAAGTTTCTTTTTGAACTCGGTAGTTAAATGTTTGCCAATATATTGTATTTGATTGTAGTTGCCTTTAGTTAATGTTCCAGTTTTATCAAATACGATGTAATTAATTTTAGCAATATCTTCAATTGTTTGAGCATTTCTGAGATACAAATTATTTCTGCTCAATCGTCTTAAAATATTTCCATTGGTAAACGTATTGCTTAATAAAAGTGCACATGGACAAGCAACAATTAATACTGCTGTAATAACATTCCAAAGTTTAGTGATATCCGCAAAAGCCCAATAAATACTGGCCAATGCTGCAATAGTAAACAAAGCAACGGTAAAATATTTACTTACAATATGTACAAAAGATCGTTCATTGTCTTTTTTATCTTTCTTCAACTCTTCTCTATTCCAAAGTTTGGTAAGGTAACTTTGAGCAACTTCTTTAATAACCAATATTTCTATATTACTACCAATTTGTTTACCTCCTGCATACACAATTTCACCCATTTCTTTTACTACAGGTACACTTTCGCCAGTTACAAAACTGTAATCTATTAAAGCTTTTCCTCTTGTTAAAATACCATCTGCTGGTATCAATTCTTGATTGTGAATTAATAAAGTATCATCTAACTTAATTTCTGGCAACGATAAACTTGTCTCATTTTCGTCATTTATTTTTGTAACTGCCAATGGAAAATAAGCAGTATAATCTCTTTCAAAACTTAATGCTGCATAGGTTTTATCTTGTAATACTCTACCTGCTAACATAAAAAAAACAATACCACTCATGCTATCAAAATAACCAAATCCTTCGCCTTGTATAACCTCATACATACTTCTACTAAACGTTATTACTACAGATAGTACAATTGGTGCATCAATATTTAAAAAACCATGTTTTAAACTTTTATAGGCACTTATATAAAACTCAGATGCTGCATAAAAAAATACAGGCAAAGCCAATACAACATTTAGCCATCTAAACATATTAACCAATCCTGCTTCTTTGGCATCAATACCTAAATATTCAGGAAAACTCATGAGCATAATATTGGCAAAACAAAAGCCTGCTACACCAAGTTTATATATTTTAGATTTTTCAACTTTTGGTTTATCTTCAGTCAAATTATTTAAACTAATATAAGGCTCATAGCCAATATTGGTAAGCAATTCAGCTAATTTACGTGTACTTATTTTTTGATGATTGAAAACCAAATCCACTTCCTTTCTATCAAAATTTACTTTAGAGCTAATTACATCTTCATTTATTTTATGAATGTTTTCTAGCAACCACAAACAACTGCTACAATGTATTTGTGGTAAGTAAAAAGTTATATGCGTTTGTTGCTCATCTTTATAAGTAATTAATTTATTTACAATTAATTCATTGTCTAAAAAAACAAATTTATCGGGACGTACTTTTATGCGTTGATTGATACCTGGCGTATTGGCAATATTGTAATAATCGCACATTCCATTTTTATTAAGAATTTCGAACACCATTTTACACCCATCGCAACAAAAATTTTTGTCGTGTGCAATAATTGGATGATGGCCACAATCCTCTCCACAATGATAACATTGTATGGTTGTATCAATTATTTTTTTAGCCATTTGCATTTATTTTAAATTGCTGCAAAGTAGCTTTAGTAACAAGTTTGTAAAATGACTGTCGTCATATTTTAAATTTTAATTCAATTAGTATATAGGTAATTTAATATCTCATAATTTTATAGCTATGGAAAAACGTTTACTACAAAGTGAAATACAATTTAAAGCACTATTTCAGTTTGCAAGCGAAGGTATTTTGGTAGCCAACAAAGAAGGTGAAATTCTTATTGCAAACCCTGCAGTTGAGGGGTTATTTGGTTATGACAAAGGAGAGTTGGACAATAAGAAAATTGAAATTCTGCTCCCCAAAAAACTTGCCCATCAACATATTCAATCTCGAAGTGAGTTTAATGACAATCCCAAACCTAGATCTATGGGTTCTGGAAGAGATTTATTTGCAGTAAAAAAAGATGGTTCTGAGTTTCCTGTTGAAGTTAGTTTAAGTCCGTTTACTTCCGAAGATGGAGAATTTGTAATTGCATTTATTATTGATATTTCAATAAGAAAAAAATTGGATGCCGATATTAAGCAACAAAAAATTGAATTAGAACAATTAACACACGATTTAGAAAAGAGAGTAAAAGATAGAACCATGATTTTAGAAGAAGCTTTACAACAGCTTGAAATTTCTAGAGAAGAACTATCTATTGCATTGGACAAAGAAAAAGAACTGAATGAAATGAAATCTCGTTTTGTTTCTATGGCTTCGCATGAATTTAGAACACCGTTGGCCACCATTTTATCATCACTTTCTTTAGTAAGCAAGTATGGCGAAATAGACGAAAAAATAAAACAACAAAAGCATATTGAAAGAATAAAAGATTCTATAAAACATTTAACCGATTTGTTGAACGATGTTCTATCTATTAGTAAACTAGAAGAAGGCAAAACAACCATTACGCTTGAAGCATTTGGCATTGCTACGTTTATTGCAGAAATTATTAGAGAGCTAAAATTATTAACCAAACGTGATCAAAAAATTGTACATACGCATTCAGGAGAAACGGATGTATTTCTAGATAAAAAAGGATTGCGTATTATTTTCTTCAACTTAATTTCCAATGCCATTAAATTTTCGCCAAGTGGTTCAATAATTGAAGTAAATACTGTTGTAAACAAAAAGCAAATTAAAATTCAAGTAAAAGACCACGGACTTGGCATTAGCCAAGAAGATCAAACAAACTTATTTCAACGCTTTTTTAGAGGTGCAAATGTTACCAATATTCAAGGTACAGGTTTAGGGTTAAGCATTATTGCAAGGTATATTGAATTAATGGATGGAACAATTGATGTAGAAAGTGTAGTAAATGAAGGAACAACATTTAATATTGCATTACCTAATAATTTAGAAAATGAATAAAAAGATTTTACTGATAGAAGACAATGAGCCAATGAGAGAAAATATTGCCGAAATTTTATCGTTGGCACATTACAATGTAGCAACTGCAACCAATGGAAAAGAAGGTGTAGCAATGGCCGAATTAGAAAAACCCGATTTAATTATTTGCGATATAATGATGCCTGAATTAGATGGATATGGCGTTTTACACATGCTTACCAGAAATACAGAAACAGCAAGCATTCCATTTATATTTTTAACTGCTAAAGCAGAAAGAAGCGATTTAAGAAAAGGCATGGAAATGGGTGCAGACGATTACTTAACCAAGCCATTTGATGATTTAGAATTGTTAAATGCTGTTGAAAGTAGATTAAAGAAAAGCGATATTCTTAAAAAAGAATTCAGTAAAAATTTAGATGGCTTACAAGAGTTTATTGCTGATGCAAGAGGTATTGAAGCATTGCAAAAATTATCGGAAGAAAAGGCTTTAAAATTCTACAAAAGAAAAGAAGAAATTTATCAAGAAGGCAATTATCCTCGTGGAATTTATTTCATAGCTAAAGGAAAAGTAAAAACCAGTAAAAGTAGCGATTCTGCAAAAGAATTTATTACAGGCTTATACAAAGAAGGTGAATTTTTTGGTTATTTAGCTTTATTAGAAGACAATAAATACAGCGATACAGCAACAGTTTTAGAAGATGCAGAAATTTATTTATTACCAAAAGAAGATTTCAATGCTTTATTGCATAGCAACGCTCAAATATCTAGAAGATTTATAAAAATGCTTAGCGATGATTTACATGAAAAAGAAGAACAACTGGTAAAACTTGCTTACAATAGCGTTAGAAAAAAAGTTGCAGATGCATTGGTTACTTTACACAATAGATTTAATACAAATAATTTAGGTCATTTCGTTATCAATATTTCTCGAGAAGATTTGGCCAATATTGCTGGTACTGCAACAGAAAGCACCATTAGAACTTTAAGCGATTTTAAAGATGAAAAATTAGTAGAAGTACAAGCAGGAAAAGTTACTATTTTAAACTACAATAAATTACAAGATTTAAAAAATTAATCTATATTCATTGTGGGTTTATAAAAAACTAATATCAATGTTTAACAATACAACATACTAACAATACATGAAAAGTTTTGCAAAAAAACAACCAGGTTTTTTGTTGGCAATTGTATTATTTGTACTCATGTTATTATTAAATCCACTAGGGTTAAACGCTATGGCTTCAAAGGTATTGGCCATAGCTTTTTTTATGATTACACTTTGGGTTACAGAAGCGTTGGCAATGCCCATTGTTGCATTAATTCCATTGGTACTTTTCCCATTAATGAAAATTTGCAAAGTAGATGAAGCTGCTGCACCTTATGCCAATCCTGTTGTGTTTTTATTTATGGGTGGTTTTATGATTGGATTGGCAATTGAAAAATGGAACTTACACAAACGCATAGCCCTTAATATTATTAAGTTAACTGGAACAAGCGGCAATAAAATTATTTTAGGTTTTATAATTGCTGCTGGTTTTTTAAGCATGTGGCTTAGCAATACTGCAACTACAATGATGATGTTTCCAATTGCCATGAGTGTAATTGTTGCTATTGAACAAAACTATAAAGGCAATGGCAACGTCAACAATTTAGCAATTTGCTTACTATTGGCAATTGCTTATGCAAGTAATTTTGGAGGAATTGCTACTATAATTGGTACGCCACCCAATGTTGCTTTTGTTGGTTTTTTAGAGAAGAAATACAACTATCATTTTCAGTTTATAGATTGGATGATGCTTTGCTTACCCATTGCACTGTTGCTTATGTTTTGCTTGTATTTTATTATGACTCGTTGGTTGTTTAAAAACAACATTCAAAACAACGAAACAACAGCCAACCTTATAAGTTATGAGCTCCAACAAATGGGCAAAATTTCTCCTCCCGAAAAAAGAGTACTGGTCATTTTTATTTTCACTGCTTTTTTATGGATTACAAAAGATCTATTAAATACCAAAGAATTTCAACAGGCCATTTCATTCCATTATTACAACACTGCATTTTTTAAGTTAGACGATACAATGATTGCAATTTTGGGAGCATTGCTGTTATTTATAACGCCATCTAATTCTTTAATTCCCGAAACCAAACAATTGTTAGAATGGCACGATACACGTAAAATGGCTTGGGGAATTTTATTGCTTTTTGGTGGAGGGATTTCTTTAGCAAATCAACTAGAAAAAGCTGGCTTAATACAACAATTGGGTAGTTGGATGGCCAATTATGCAGGCACCAATTTATTGTTATTAATTCTTGTTGTAACAATTATATCAATTTTTATTAGCGAAGTAATGAGCAATGTGGCACAAGTAATTGTTTTTGCTCCAGTTGTTGTTAGCATTGCCGATGCAATGCACATAAACCCTTTAATGCTTGGAATACCAATGACGTTGGCAGCAAGCTGTGCAAGTATGTTACCAATGGGTACACCTCCCAATGCAATTGTATTTGCAAGTGGAAAGCTAAAACTAGGCGACATGGTTAAAGCAGGATTTATTATGAACATTATTGCAACCATTTTAATTGCTTTATTCAGCTATTATTTATTGCCAATGATTGTTCCAACCATAAAATAACCATTGAAACTATAACTTAGGCTTATTTATCTAAAACAACGCAGTGCAGGTTTATAAAACAAAAGGCATTATTCTACGTACACTTAAGTATGGTGAAACCAGTATTATTACAACTGCTTATACAGAGTTGTTTGGTATACAAACTTATATTGTAAAAGGTGTAAGACAATCATCAAAAAAAAGTCAGGGCAAAGCAAATTATTTTCAGCCATCAGCAATTTTAGAAATGGAAGTGTATCACAACACACTAAAAAATTTGCAGTTTATAAAAAATTATAGTTGGGCACATTTGTACAATCATATTCTATTCGATGTTGTAAAAAATTCTGTTGCCAATTATATAATTGAATTGGTGCAACATGGTTTAAAACAACCAGAAGCCAACCCAGAATTGTTTTATTTAATAGAAGATACTTTAAAGCAAATAGACAATGGCTCAAGCACATTGGTAAGCAATTTACCCATTTATTTCACCTTGCATTTAAGCAGCGAATTGGGCTTTCAAATTCAAGGAAATTACAGTGAAGAAACGCCTATACTCGATTTGAAAGAAGGTTTTTTTGTGGCTACAATTCCGTTACATCCATATTACGTAGAAGGTTCAAGTGCTGCTGCAATTTCAAGCATCCATTCTATTCAATTTTACAACGATCTAGAAAATATTAAGTTGAATAGAAATACAAGAAGGTTGTTATTGCAACACTTACAGCAATATATGGCATTGCATATTGCAGATTTTGGAGAATTAAAAAGCCTCACAGTTTTACAAGAAGTATTGAGTTAAAAGAACTTGACGCAAGTGTTCAATCAATCTTTGTCACCTCTAAAAAGCTTTAATACAAATGGAATAGTCATTCTTCCTTTGTAATTAACTGGCACACCATTTTTCATTGCAGGCTTCCATTTTTCACAATTTTTCATCAATCGTATAGCTTCTTCTTCAAATCCATAACCAACCATTGTAGCATTTTTTATGTTGGTAATACTTCCATCTTTTCTAACTATTAAATCCAATATAACTTCACTTTCTACTGCCGATTTTTTTGCAAATTTTGGGTACTTTAAATTTTTCTTTAAATAAGCATTCCAACCTGCTTCTCCATTTGGATAAGTAGGCATCACATCAACCAAAGTATAAATAGTATCTAAATCTAAGGCTGGTGTTTTTTCTTGAGCATTCAAATAAAAAGAACAGCAAAAAAATAAACTAAAGGCAAATAATTTTTTCACAATTGTTGGGTTAATAGTTTATAAAATAGAATATGCCAAACCTTTACAGTTTATTACATTTGATTCTTACTCCAAATTTATGAGCAATAACAAAGCACAACAAAACTTTATTGAAGCCTATCAAAAATTAAACGCAGCTCAACAAAAAGCTGTAGACAGTATTGAAGGACCAGTAATGGTAATTGCAGGGCCAGGTACTGGAAAAACGCAAATATTGAGTGCCCGTGTTGGAAAAATTTTATTGGATACCGATACATTGCCAGAAAATATTTTGTGTTTAACTTATACAGATGCAGGAACAATTGCAATGCGTAAACGTTTGCTATCATTTATTGGTAGCGATGCTTACAGAGTAAACATTCATACATTTCACTCATTTTGTAATGATGTGATTCAAGAAAATTTGAGCTTATTTGAAAAAAATAGTTTAGACCCCATTAGTGAACTTGAAAGAACAGAATTGCTCAAAGAATTGATTGATAAGTTTCCAAAAGACCATCCTTTAAAAAGATACAGAGGCGATGTTTATTATGAAATAAATAATTTGTACCAACTTTTTAGCAGCATGAAAAGAGAAGGTTGGACACCCAACTTTATTCTTGAAAGAGTTGATGCTTACATAAATGACTTACCCAATAGAGATGAATTTATTGCCAAACGTGCAGTAAAAGAATTTAAAAAAGGCGATGTACGTACCGATAAAATTGAAGATGAAAAAACAAAAATGGAAAAGCTTAAAGCTGCCGTAAATGAGTTCGATCATTTTCAAGCATTGATGCAAAAAAGAAATCGTTACGATTTTGATGATATGATTAATTGGGTAATAAAAGCCTTTGAAGAAAATCCAAATTTACTCCTCACTTACCAAGAAAAATATTTGTATATCATGGTAGATGAGTATCAAGATACAAGTGGTACACAAAATAAAATTGTTGAACTTTTAATTAACTATTGGGAAAAACCAAATGTGTTTGTAGTGGGCGATGATGATCAAAGTATTTATCGCTTTCAAGGTGCAAACGTAGAAAACATGTTGGCATTTGCACAATCTTTTGAAAAAGATTTATTGAAAGTAGTTTTACAAAATAACTATCGTTCAATACAGCCTATTTTAGATATTTCTAAAATATTAATTCAGCAAAATAAAGATCGTTTAATCAATCAAGTAGAAGGATTAACGAAAGAGTTAATTGCTTCTAATACAAACATCAATCACTTAACCAACTCTCCTGTTTTAGTGGCTTACGAAACCCAAAAACAAGAAATGGTGGATATTACTTTGCAAATTGAAACCCTTATACAACAAGGAGTTCAGCCAGGTAAAATTGGAGTTTTGTATAAAGAAAATAAATATGGCGACACATTAACCGAATTTTTAAAGCTAAAAAATATTCCTGTTTATAGCAAAAGAGATTTGAATTTGTTTCATATTCCTTTGGCACAAAAAATAATTTTGTTATTGGAATATTTAGCTGCTGAACATGACACTCCTTATGGTGGAGATGAAATGCTATTTTCAATATTGCATTTTAATTGGCTCAATATTCCACCAATAGAAATTGCTAAATTAAGTATTGAAGTAGCCGAAAAACAATTTGGCGTAAACAAAACATCTTTAAGAAAATTATTGTTCGATAAAAGCAATCAACCAAGTAAAGATTTATTTGCAGTTGCTGTAAATCCAAACCTAAAAAAAGCATCTGCAATTATTGAAGCTTTAATTACAGATGCTGCCAATTTAACTGTACAACATTTATTAGAACACATTATAAAGAATACAGGATTGCTAACTGCTGTTACCAATAGTGTAGAAAAACATTGGCAATTACAGGTTATTACGGCCTTGTTCGATTTTGTAAAAGACGAAACAAGACGTAACCCCAATATCAACTTACAACAGTTGGTTACGATGTTATCTTTAATGAAAAAAGAAGACATAAAATTACCATTAAAAGAAATCAATGGCTCCGACAAAGGCGTTAATTTATTAACTGTTCATGGCAGTAAAGGTTTAGAGTTTGAATACGTATTTTTTGTAGGGTGTAATAGTAGCAGTTGGGAAAAAAAACGCAAACCCAGTGGTGGTTACAGCTTACCAGATACAATGTTTACAGCTCCTCCAAAAAGCAAAGATGAAGAAGAATTGAGAAGATTGTTTTATGTAGCATTAACCCGTGCAGAAAAACATTTACAAATTTCTTATAGCCGTTTTAAAGATGATGGTAAAGAAATTGAACCAACCATGTTTATTGCTGAAATTCAAGAAGAATATGAACTTGTAACATCACAAGTTGTTGTTGATACTGAAAAAATGAGTTTCTTTCAAATATTAATTTTAAATGGATTACAAGCTCCAGAAATAGATAAAGTTGAGGAAGATTTAATCAATCGTTTGCTAGAAAAATTCACCATGAATGTTACTGCGTTAAACAATTATTTAAAATGTCCATTAAACTTTTATTTTAACAATTTAATTAGAGTTCCGTCAGGTAAAAACGAAGCCACTGTTTTTGGTAGTGCCGTTCACCATGCTTTGCAAAAATTATTTGAAAAAATGCAAGCCAGTAATGTAAATGCATTTCCATCAAAAGTAGATTTTATGCAAGATTTTGATTGGTACATGAAACGCAATAGAGAACATTTTACCAAAGAACAATTTAATAGAAGAATGGAATATGGCGGTACTGTATTAACCAATTATTACGATACATACATCCATCAATTCAATAAAATTGTAGCCATTGAAAGAAGCATTAAAAATGTTACGGTAAACAATGTTCCTCTAAAGGGAAAACTAGACAAGTTGGAATTTGATGGAAAAGCTGTCAATGTAGTAGATTATAAAAGCGGTAAATATGAAAATGCAAAACCTAAATTAAATGGTCCTAACGAAAAAGATCCAAATGGTGGCGATTATTGGCGACAAGCAGTTTTCTATAAAATTTTAGTTGACAATTATGCACAAAAAGATTGGCAAGTTGTTAGTACAGAATTTGATTTTATAGAACCCGATGAAAAAAAGGTTTATCGCAAAGAAAAAATTGTAATTACTCCACCAGATATTGAAACTGTAAAACAACAAATCAGTTCTGTTTGGGATAAAATTCAACAGAGAGATTTTTATACAGGCTGTGGTAAAGAAGATTGCCATTGGTGCAACTTTGTAAAAAGCAATGAGTTGGCAATTGAATTGCATGAGTTAAACGAAGATGATGAACAATCACTTTAAACTTTCATTATCATTTGTTAACCAATCAAAGCATTTAAGTTTGCAACAATTCTACGTTGAATGTTGAAAATTGAGTACTGAAATTTCATGAAAAAAAGAACTATTTCTGTTATATCATTTTGTTTGTTTGCTTTTGCTTACTTAGGCCAAATGGGTTGTGCCAATATTATTCCTCCAGGTGGTGGACCAAGAGATAGTTTACCTCCTATTTTAATTACAGCGTTTCCCAAGGATTCTGCTTTAAACTTCAACAGCAATAAAATTGTATTAACATTTAATGAGTTTGTAGAAGTAAGAGAATTAACCGAAAATTTAGTTGTATCTCCTTTGCCAAAAAACAATCCAATTGTTGACTTTAAATTAAGAACTGTTACTATAAAATTAAAAGACAGTTTAGTACCCAACACAACTTATACAATAGACTTTGGCAACAGCGTTAAAGACGTTAATGAAGGCAATGCAGTAAAAAATTTCACATACGTTTTTTCAACAGGCAATATTATTGATAACAATAGTTTTAGCGGTAAGGTAATTGTTGCAGAAACGGGTTTAATAGATTCAACCATTATTGCAGCATTGTATAAAAACACCAACGATACTGCAGTAACTACTCAACGCCCCAATTACATAGCAAAACTTCAAGGCGACGGAAGTTTTAAGTTTATCAACTTACCCATTGGCAACTTTAAGTTGTATGTCATCAACAATAGTTATTCTAAAAAGTACGATGATAGTACGCAGCTATTTGCCTTTTACGATTCTGTAATTAACATTGGTTCAACCACAAGCCAACCAACATTATATGCTTTTCAAGAAGCAAAAAAAATTACACCACAACCAACAATTGCAACAAGCAAAGCCCCAACTACCGAAAAAGAAAAGCAATTAAAATATGCTACTAGTTTAGAACAAGGCAAGCAAGATATTTTAGACACAACACTCACTTTAAGTTTTAATAGAAAAATTAAAAACTTAGATGTCGATAAAATTGCTCTGTACGATACCAATTATAAAAAAATAAGCAATTACAATATTGAATTAGATAGCACCAAGCAATCGCTATTTATTCATAAAAAATGGATTGAAAAATCTTTCTTTTATTTAGTGCTACAAGAAGATTGTGTGGTAGATACAACCAATACTTCTCTTACAAAAAGCGATACGTTGAAATTTAGCACAAAAAACGAAAATGAATATGGCAGTGTAAAAATTAGGTTCAACAATATAGATACTTCCAAGCACCATATTTTGCTAATTTATAAAGAAGGCAAATTGTTTGAAACAGTTAAAATTACTCAGCCAGAATGGATAAGAAAATTGTATTACACTGGCGAATTTGATTTAAAAATTTTAATCGATACCAACAACAATGGGATTTGGGATACCGGCAATTACAAACAAAAAAAACAGCCCGAAGTTATTAAACCACTTTCAAAAAAGCTTTCAGTAAGAGCCAATTGGGAAAACGAAACAGAAATAACTTTATAAAAAATTTAAACACAAACCATATTTTCAAAAATGCAATTACCTTCTACTTTACTTGAAAATGCAGTTAATGAATTTGCTAAACTTCCAGGCGTTGGTAAAAAAACTGCTTTGCGTTTAGTATTGCATTTATTAAAAAAAGAAGAGAATGAAGTAGCACATTTTGGGAATACGATTATTAAAATGCGGAACGAAATTCAATTTTGTAATCGTTGTCACAACATTAGCGATGGTATTGTTTGCAGCATTTGTAGCAACACAATGCGTAAGCAAAATATTATTTGTGTAGTTGAAAATATACGTGATGTTATTGCTATTGAAAGTACTCAACAATTCAATGGAACATATCATGTTTTGGGTGGCATAATTTCTCCTTTAGATGGTATTGGTCCAGATCAATTAAATATAGATTCGCTTGTTCAACGTATTCAAACAGAACAAACAGAAGAACTCATTTTTGCTTTATCACCCAACATTCAAGGCGATACAACCATTTACTATATTCAGAAAAAAATAATCAACCCTCAATGCAAAATAACCACCATTGCTCGTGGTATTGCTTTTGGTGGAGAATTGGAATATGCCGATGAAATGACTTTAGCCAGAAGCTTAGCCAATCGTTTACCTATTCAACAATACGTGAAATAAATTTATTCCGTTTTTCAAAAAAATCAAACCGCTATTTTCTAAACCTTTTAGTTTTAAGCTGGTTACTTTTAATACTTAAACTTCGATTATGATAGAAATAATAAAAGAATTGCCATTCATGATAGCTATTATTTCCATTGCTTGGTTAGCGGTTATTGCAATTGCTTTATTAGATATTGTTAAAAGAAAAGATATTACCACAACCACAAAAAAAATTTGGATTATCGTTGGCTTAATTCCACTTTTTGGAATAGCCTTATACAGCATTGTAAATTTTAAAAGAAACAAACTAATCTTAATTGCTACAGTTTTAGCAAGCATTATATCGGCAACAGCATTTTGGTATTTTGCAATTTACGAGCAAGAAAACAATCGTACCGATGTTACCAATATGAAAGGCATCACAAAAAATGCAACACAATTGGTACAAGAATTTTTAAATAATGAAGAAGCCGCCAACCAAAAATATTTACAAAAAGAAAACAATATTATTGAAGTAAGCGGTACAATTGAAAAGCTGGAAAGCGATGAAGCTGGTACAGTTGTGTACCTAAACACTCAAATTGAAAATACTAGTATTTCTGCAAGATTGCAAGACAAAATAAAACTTCAACAAGGCAATACAGTTAGTATAAAAGGTTTGTTTACAGGCTTTATTTTAGGACAAATTCAACTAAGTGAATGCAAATTAATTACAAGTACAAATAATAAAATTGATACAGCAACTACAAGTAATACAACAAAAAAAGATACCCCAATATTGATAAAGCCAATCATTAAAGACACTGTTTTAACAACCATTGTAGAAGCAAAAAATTACAAAAGCACTAAAGCACAAATTCGGTTTTTTTCAAAAACATCAGCCGAAAATATTGAAGCCACCAACACACAAATTGTAAGTACAATTTCTAGTAAAGGCAACATTCAATTTGCTGCATTAATAAAAGGTTTTCGTTTCGAAAACGAACTCATGCAAAAACACTTTAATGAAGAAGATTATTTGTACAGCGATAAATTTCCTAAAAGTGAATACAAGGGAAGCATCACCAATTTCAATACTGTAACCTTAAATAAAGATGGCAATTACCCAGTAACTACAAAAGGATCTCTCACTTTACATGGCGTTACCAAACAAATTACAGCTACAGGCAATCTTATTGTAAAAGGCAATCAACTTAAATTAAACAGCGTTTTTAAATTGCATGTTCAAGATTATAATATTGATGGTAGCGATGTAGCCGAACAATTAGAAATTACCATTGAGGCCAATTATCAGTAAATTATCCAGTTCATTTTTTATGTAGTATTCCTCTTTAATTCTATGTGTTTAAGTTAGAAACCAATTACAAAAAATCTACTCAACAAACCATAGAATCAATTACGCAATACATTTTTTGTAAGGGCAAACTTGCGTATAGTTCAGTTTTTTCTTATACATTTGCTTTCGCAGGCAGATTTGTTTATTGTTCGGCCTGCAAGTACAGGTTTAAAACTGAACTAATAAACGAAAATCATCTCTGCAAATTCTCCACAGATTATTTCTCGTTTACAAAGTTTAGCAAGTCTTGAGGGTAGTCGAAGGACACATTTGTACTACAAAACAATACTCAACATTTTCGTTCAGCTACTTTGTGCCTCTGGCCTTTGTGGTTTTAAAAAATATTAGTATGTCAAGCATCAAACAAGAACTAGAAAAAAGAATATTAATTATTGATGGTGCAATGGGTACCATGATTCAACGCCATAAACTGCAAGAAGCAGATTATCGTGGTGAGCGTTTTAAAGATTGGCATACCGATGTACAGGGCAACAATGATATGCTTAGTATCACTCAACCAGAAATTATCATTGGTATTCACAAACAATATTTAGAAGCAGGTGCCGATATTATTGAAACCAATACTTTCAGTAGCACCGTTATTGCAATGGCTGATTACGACATGCAAGAGTTTGCGTATGAGTTAAATGTAGCATCTGCACAATGTGCAAAAGAAGCTGTTAAACGCTTTAATGCAGAAACGGGTAATACAATTCCAAAATTTGTAGCAGGTGCAATTGGTCCATTAAACAAAACATTGTCTTTATCTCCCGATGTAAACAATCCAGGCTTTAGAGCTGTAACTTTTGATGAAGTAGTTGCAGCATATACACAACAAATTAAAGGTTTAATTGATGGTGGTGTTGATCTATTATTAATTGAAACCATCTTCGATACACTCAATGCAAAAGCAGCCATTTTTGCTGCAAAACAATACTTCAGACAACACAATGTTGAAGTTCCAATTATGATTTCTGGAACCATTACTGACGCAAGTGGAAGAACGTTGAGTGGACAAACTTTGGAAGCTTTCTATATTTCTGTAAAACATGCCAATCCAATCAGCATAGGATTAAACTGTGCATTGGGAGCTCAAGAAATGAGAGGTCATATAGAAGAGTTAAGTGGTATAGCACAATGTTATGTTTCTTCTTATCCAAATGCTGGTTTACCAAATGCAATGGGTGAGTACGATGAAGAACCAGAACAAACAGCTTGCTTTTTAGAAGATTGGGCTAAAAATGGGTGGGTAAATATTGTTGGTGG